>Ga0160464_100028_pt1 | contig 197221 bp, 161 predicted proteins | sample HID1971I_E11MG_FD_108275 | JGI IMG/M metagenome (GOLD analysis project Ga0160464, IMG submission 108275) | Enriched millipede-associated microbial communities from UW Madison campus, WI, USA - HID1971I_E11 MG | ecosystem: Host-associated > Arthropoda: Insects > Digestive system > Unclassified ...
CGTACCAGGGCGTGTCTTTTGCTTTTATAGCTTTTTGTAACTAACTTATTGACCTTGTATGTATACCAAAAATGCATTAACAATTGATCAGCAAATAGATCAATTGAAACAAAGGGGACTGATACTCGTATCTTTTAAAATGATGATCAACTAAATAATGTTCACAAAAAAAAGAATTATATCGATGTTTAATCCAGCACATCCAGGAGAATTGATCAGAGAAACAATTGATGGTATTATCGAAGCGACAGGTAGGAAGCTAACTGTCGAGGAAGTAGCGATTGGTTCAGCAATAAAATTGTCTACCGGATTTAGCAATACCACTGCTGAATTCTGGTTACAGGTGCAGGATAATTATGATCTTTTCCAGGACTAATTTTTTTATCACTGTTCAAATAATTCTTTTATTAAAAAAGGAATAATGCTAAATTAAGCTTTGGATAGAAAAGTCGAAGAATATTTTACCAGAATTAATCACAGTTTAAAAACTGAATTTCTTTTGTACTTTGGTAAGACAAAATAGTCAGTTATATGCGCTTCATAATATTTGTGTTTCTCCTGTTGGCTTTCGGTAAGGTTATGGCACAAAGCGATCAAATTTTTGAACCCTCCCCAAAAGAACGACTTTTGATGGAGATGGCTAATGAATGTATTAATACCCATAAATATGATCGAAAGCAACGCCTGAATTTTTACCCATTCAACGAGGCTAGTCGTATTGAAATTATATCATTTAAAAAAGAGTACTTAATTCCAGTTAAGAAACGTAAAGCCATTTACGCTGATATCCATGAGCATCTGGAGCTGTCAACTCATCAAATTGATACCTTGACAGACATATTTTACAATGTAAATTATGACCCAACTATTAAGTTAGACACGAGGATGATTGATGAGTACAAATGCTATGAACCCCGAAATGGTATATTGTTTTTTAATTCTAAAGGAGAAGCGTTCGAATTTATTGAAATATGTTTTGATTGCCACAAGACCCGCTCTTCTTCAAAAAAAGTCATTGAGGGCGAGTATTGTAATCAGAAATTTGACTTGCTAAAGGGTTTATTTAAATCCACAGGTATTAAGTATGTTGAAGATGAAAAACATGCCATTCTATCCTATGATGAGATCTTAAAAATGGATACTATTGACCTTTTGTCTGCTTTAAAATCAAAGCTGGATGATAAACGGAGAAATGCTGAGCTATCTGACCGGCTTACACCTGTTGAAAGCGAAATGTTCTTTCTCCTGAATGCCCGCGATATTTACGGCGGTAATATTGTAAGAAGTGGCCTTGTTGATTTCTATTATAACTATTCCGGGGAATTCCCCCAGCAAACAGCGTGGGCTTTAGCAGAAGTGGGTGCCAATAAAACATTAGCTGTTTTGAATTCATCTTTAATTCAATGGCCGCTAGGTAAGGTTCCGTCTACTGTTGCAGAGCGCCGTAAAGAACTTTTGGTTATTGCAAATAAAGCCGTTCCGAAGTGGCAGGTACTGGAAGCGGACTTATATTTTCGTGACGAAAAAGATCCAGATGGTATTTTAACCAGAAAAGAAGATTTGGATGGATTAATATTTAGTTATATTATGGCTAGGAAGGAATTATTGAAAGACTAACTGTCACCCACATTTTGATGAAACAATGCTGGTTACAATTTTGATAGCAAAAAGCAGCAATTGATTGCCAATAAGTTGAATTGATATTATTACTGTAAATCATAAAAATGAGGAATAAACAATTTATCGCCGAGCATCGTGGTGGTCCTTTAACAAAAGCACAACATACACAGTTGATTTTGTGGGCCTGCAAATGTGCAGAAAATGTTTTTCCCTTAATTCCAGATGGTGTTGATGAAAGACTTAATAACGCCATTAAAATAGCGAAGAAGTGGGTGGAAAATAATGCTTCTGTGGGTGATGCAAGAAATGCTTCGTTTGGCGCTATAGCAGTTGCCAATGAAATGACCAGCCCTGTTGAAATTGCTGTAGCCCGATCGGTAGGGCATGCTGTCGCTACGGCGCATATGGCAGATCATGCTCTGATAGCTGCGAAATACGCATTAAAAGCGATTAAACTTGCTGGTAAATCAACAGACGAGGAAAGAAAATGGCAAGACAATAACTTATCTGCTGATATTTTTGATCTGGTTATATCAGCAAGAGATAACATCAACTGACGGGTGATGAATTGGTGACAGATAAGCTGTTTAAAAAGATGTTTGATAAAAAGCCTGGCCTTATTATAAAATTGCCTTGGTGGTAATCCTCAGCAACCGTTATTTTTACTGAAGTCACGCTTGAAAAGTATCTTGTTACTTCGCTCAATATAGTCACCCGATATAATCAAATATGGGTGATTGGGCGAATACCCTGCGCTGCGGCTTCTTACAATTATTTTTTCGTTAACTTTCAGGCTATTTAACTGCTGAAAATCCTTAGGAATAAATTGCATCATGTATTCTTCGCCACCAATCCTGACTATAAGCCATTTTGGCCCTAATGATTCCCAATTTGCACGCTGAAAAGTAAGAGCGGTGACCACGGCCTCCATATTGGCAAAAGCCTTTATGTACTTCCCTATTTTATTATAACTGGCATGTACCTTTTTACCTTCAGCAGAAACCTCCCATTCTTTGTACTTTATACCCTCAGGAGTTTCCTCCCATTGTTTTCTGGCATCCAGTGCGGCTTTCTTATCGGCAATGGACAAGGGCTTTGGGGATTGTTTTTGAGAAGTTTCATTTTTAATTTCACGATTAGCCAATACCAATACGCTCAGCACAAGCAGTGATAAGATCAGCGCATAGATGACGTTCTTTTTATTTTTCATATCCTTTCAAATTGATTCAGCGAAATTACTTTGATATTTTTTAGCGCTGGGAATCAGTATTGTAAATAAAAATGTAAACTTTGTAAATAAAACGTCAACGCTATGCACGATAGGCTAAAACCCCTTGCCGAGAAATGGAAATACCTGGCCGGATCAATATTACTTTTGTTCGTATTTGTGATCTGCGTAGCTTTAATTACGGAGGATGGTGATGATTTTGACGTCGCCAGGAGAGAAGTTTCGCTCCGCAGGATAGGGCATGAGCTACTCTTACAGGCGGGCGATAGTACATCAAGAGTACTTCCGGTACAAAAGATAGCGGGAAATGAATACCAGATTAGGTTTGAAAATAATCTTACTTTTCAGCCGGACTCCTTAATGAATATCACCCAACGTTTATTGGCAAACGACCCCCTTGCCAGTGAATATATTGTTAATGTGCTGAATAGTCGAAGTCCCGGTGTATTTTATGGATTTGCCGTATCCAAAAACAAAGAAAATAGCATTGTTTCATGCTCAAAAAGGATACAACCCAAAGCGTCTTACATTATAAACATCAAGTTTAAATCTGCAGAGATATACACCGCAAAAAATGGATACCTGTTAGGTGGGCTGCCGCTATTGGCGTTTGTTGGTTTCATTTTTTTAAGATCAGTTAAGCCGCGCAAAGCTTTACCTAAAAGTCAGAATGATCGTATCATCACTTTGGGCTCAGTGTTATTCGATGCGGAGGATAAGAACCTTGTGATAAACGGACAGAAAATTGACCTGACCGGAACTGAAACTCGTGTACTGCGCATTTTCGCAATATCGCCCAATAAGACCATAGAGCGAAGCCGTCTGCAAAAAGAGATATGGGAAGATGAAGGTGTGATTGTAGGTCGCAGTCTGGATATGTTCATATCAAAACTCAGAAAAAAGCTGGAGTGTGATCCGAATATCAAAATTGTAGTGATACGCGGCAAAGGCTATAAGTTAAACATTAGCGCATAGATACGTTCCCCCGGTGCCCAGAAGTTAATGAGGGAATTAAAAAATTATAGGCGGAGCAGATTTAGAAAAATTTCCTGAGGCGTCGGCTGTAGCTTCAATTGGAGTACCCAACTGTGCACCACCTCTCTTGATCACCAGGGTTACTTTTTGGCCAGGAACCCCTCCATTTCCAGATATGGCAATAATGGCAGCAGTTACATTCGTAGCGTAAGTGATTTCTTTAGTCCATGGAAGTGAGGTGATCGGATCATTATCCGTGCCACCTCCGGCAGTGGTGTAAGACGCAATCAGCGCTGATCCTGTAAAATTTCCCGTCATATCATAACGGATGGTTCGCGAGGAATTATCAGGCTTTTTGTCTGAATCTTTCTTGCAGGAAACAAAAATTGCGAGCACCATAAACAGTGCGAAAGTTGATTTTTTCATAAGGTAGGTGTTTAATTAATTCTTCTTTATCATTTTTAAAAGTTCTATGCAAACATAAAAATGATAAAAGCTTAAACTCGTTACCTTAAGTTAAGAAACGATTTGGAGCACCACATTACCGACTTTTTGCCTGGACTCTACATAGGTATAAGCTTCGACGATCTGTTCCATGTGGTATATCCTGTCAATTACCGGAACGAAATTTCCTTTTTCAACAAGATCTCCTAAATATTCTATCATTTCTTTATCCATCTTTGGTAGAGGGAACATTACTTTTTTACCCTTGAAAACAGGGGCGATCAGCGCTAAAAAGATATTTGCTGAATATTTCCCCAATTCTGTAGAAATATAGATTCCTTGTTCGCGGAGCAGGGGTTTACATTTTTTAAACGAGCTTTTGCCTACCGCATCGAATATGAAATCAAACTTTTGTTCGGTTTTAGTAAAGTCACTGGTTTCATAGTCAATAATATGATCTGCACCCAATGATTTAACCAATTCTTTATTTTTAGTAGCACAGGTTGCTGTTACAATGGCGCCGAAATATTTCAACAATTGAACCGCTGCAGATCCTATCGCACCCGTCGCACCATTGACCAACACGTGTTGTCCTTTTCTAACACCAGCTGCCCGGATATCGACCAGCGCATAGTGAGCCCCTTCGGCAATTGGAGCAGCAGCGATATAACTCAGCTGTTTTGGAATCAAGGTGATCCCGTCAGTTTCTGCAATGGTTAAAAACTCAGCATGTCCTCCGGCACTGGCATCGTTAAACCCAAAAACCCGATCACCTTTTTTGAAAAATGTCACATCATCTCCAATTTCTTCGACACAACCTGCAAACTCACAGCCTAAAATTTGATTTTTGGGCTTAAGCAATCCCGTGAAGAAACGTGAAATAAAATATTGTGCGCTTCTAAGGCCGGCATCAGTCCGGTTTACCGTGGAGGCGTGAACTTTAACCAACACCTCCTTTCTTTGTGGTACTGGTTTGGCTACTTCGGCCAGTTCTGCCACTTGTGGGGGCCCATATTTTTTGAATACTATTGCTTTCATTTATTCATTAATAACATTCATTTACTAACTTAAAAATTTACCCCTGCATGTAAACCGGGTTCAGAAAAGAAAAACTTTGACCGTTTCTCAAGAGCCGCAAAAGATGCAGGCATATGGCTGTCAACCGGCGGATGAGCAGCCGCAATGAGTATGCTTATTTTCATGGGCACAAAAATAAGCATGCTTACTTCATTGGTTGGTTACCTTAAGTTAAGAAACTTTCCTAACCAGCCTCTTTCTCATTCTGCTTAAGGATTGTGGAGTGATACCCAAATAACTCGCTAAATAATATTGAGGGATTCTTTGGGCCAAATCCGGCCTTACTTCCAGTAAATTCAAATAGCGTTGCTCTGGTGTAGAAATCTTAAAATTGTCAAATGCTATTTGACTTTTTGAATGTAAATCTTCGGAAACAAGACGACAAAGTTTTTCTAAGTTGGGGTATTTTGCAAAAAGTTCTTCATCTGTTTCTGAACTACCTACAATCAAAATAGAGTGTTCAAGACAATCAATATAATATTCAGGTGGGGTGTAATTTAATGCGCTTGGAGGGGTAAGGGATTCAGACTCGGTATAAAAAGCAGTAGTCTTTTCTTCCGCATCAATCATATAATAGCACCTGATGCAGCCTTTAATCACAAAATAGCCATCCTTTGTGAGCTGACCCTCTTTCAATAAAATCGTTCCTTTACTAAAGCTTTTAAAAATAGCTAAATCTATAATGACATTTTGCTCTTCTTCAGACAGCGCTACATACTTCGCTAGAAAATCCAGTAGGATTTGATCCATTTTATCATTGCTCAATTGCATTTTTGTAATATTTAGGCCATGGGTGTCAAATTTAATATTTCTTGCTGGTTTATTGAGGACTACAGAGAAAAATACAGGCTAAGGTTCTTTCTTAACTTAAGTGAATGAGTTAGAGCCGGTATATGGGGCGGATGGGGGTGGGGTAAAGTGGGAACGGTATTACAGTCTGCTAACCAAAACCTGCTTCCAGCTAGCACATGTGCCTAAATATGTAGATCAAGATCAACACGAATAAATTCTGCACCAATAGTTTCAGATTCCATGAGTTATTTGCTTCGATAAGGTCCAAACACTTTTTTTACCTTGTACTCCATGTTGCTGTCGTCCAGTACATAGATAGAATATTCCTCTCCTCCAGGTGCGACGCGAACGACAATATGCCCCTGTGTGCTTTTTAATTTGGGCAAGTTTGTGTCTAACCTAACCTTATTGGCATCCGACATGTTTGTCGTGAATATCTGACAGGTATTGTTTGCGTCAAACATTCTTGAAATGGTCGCTGGGTTAGGTTGTATATCGCGCCAATTATGGACAAGCACCACTTGTGGGGCAAGCTTCTCCAATAACTCTTTACTGTTACAGTTAGCAGTCGCATGATGATTCGCTTTCATCACATCGACAGATTTTACTACCTTAGCTACCGGAGCTTCTATGTCTTTCCAAGGATGATCAGTCCTGTCATTATATTGCAGGTCGCCACCTGAGAAGTAATTAAATTTGCCGTACGACATTATAAATCCAATACTAAAGACATTCTCTTTGGCACGGGCGGCCACCACTTCTTCAGCAGCGGGGAGCGTATTGATTGTCTCTGTCCCGGAACCTGTCCAAACCCGACCATTGGAAACAATATTGCGAACTTCGAAATCAGGATATTTTGCAGGATCTTGCTTTAGGACGATCTGGTCATTTCGGCCTGCAACAAATTGCTCTGCTTTAGCGTTATAAGCTTTTTTTGACCAATTAATAAAATTAATATAATTAGCGATTCGAGGATCTGAAGTTTTATTGTTCGGATAATCATAATTGGGGTAATCTCTGTCCAAAATTTTATCAAATCTGATTTTTGCGCCTACTTCTGTAACCCCACCCATTCTAAAACTATTCGAAACATGCATGGGCAAGCCCGAATCCATGCTGCCCATATGGTCCGGATCGAAGTGGCTCATCATTATGTAATTTAGCTTACCACTGGCTGACTTAATGAAGTGGCTCGTGTAATTAGCTATTGCAAGGCCAGGGGATATGGAGCCGTTTGGCTTTTGTGGAGGAGGGGGGATGGCGTCTGCAGGAGATATCAACGAGCCAGCCGCATCAACTAACATGGTCGTGCCATCGGGAAAAATACACAGTGTGGTCTCTCCGCGGCCTGTATTAATGGCATGGATGTCTAAATATCCTTTTTGCCATGCAGGCAAGGTTCTGCCAATTGATGATGTCGAATCACTGCCTCTAGTACTATTCACAGATAGACTCTGACTCCGGCATCCGCTAAACGGCAGCAACGTGATGGCTAGAAGTATTCCTATAAGATTATTTTTTAGATCCAGTGCGCAGTTCAGGTTCATTGGTAATTTCCTTTCGTACATAAGACAAATGTAAGGCTATGGAACAAATAAGCAAACAGGAGATAAATTTATCCCTATATGATTCGTTTTCCATGATTGCGGAACATTTGAGGGCAGTCCGATGGTGCTCAACTCCCATTTCGAATTTGCTAAAAGACGTATACAGTCCTTAAAAATTTCAGATTGATGAGTGGGGATGCATAGCAATACAGGTTGGACTGAATGCGGTTGTAGGAAAGGTATAGTCTGAACATAATATAAAAATGTTCTCAACTTTGTTTCTGATTGCGTAACTTATAATCGATCATAAAAACAGAAAGATTGATATGCAACATTCATCAAAAGCAGAACAACTCCTGGGACAAATCAATAGCAAGACTAAACTTGGCGACTTGCGCAAAATGGCAAAGGAAATCAAGATGGATCATGCCCTGGCTCTTGAGCTTTGGAGCAGTGGCGATTTCCTGCCCAGGCAGCTTGGCATCTTAATTATGGATAATAAAGTTCTTACGCAAGATAAGATCGATAAACTGGATAAGGATATTCAGAGTCACCCGCTTAGTGAGCGAAATCAATTGACAGACTGGCTCATGGCCAATCAACTGGCTAAAAGCAAGAAAACTATTGCATTGATGGAATCCTGGAAAAATAGCCCTTCGCCTCTTCAAAGGCGGGTTTTTTGGTATTATCAGGCGCGTTTAAGATGGGTTGGACAAGTCCCTCCTGGCAATACTGAATACCTGCTTTCTACTATTGAAGCTAACATTGCCGGGGAGGCACCCGAAGTGCAATGGGCTATGAATTTTACTGCGGGCTGGATTGGTATTTACGATAAAAAGTTCCGGACGCGCTGTATTGCTATAGGCGAGGAAACAGGTCTTTATAAAGGTGAAATGGTGTCAAAAGGGTGTACTCCAGATTATTTGCCGGAGTTCATCGCTATTGAAAGTAATAAACGAAACCTCAAAAAAGCATAGCGTGCACTTTGCTGTTTTTTAATCAATTAAAGTAGCCTTAAGTAACAACAGCGGACAATTGTGTGATTGCTATTTCTAAAATTGAAATACTTTACTACTTTTGGATACCACTTAAATTAATGCACTACAAGCCCGGTCTCCATATATTGTCTGAGTTTAACTCACCGAAAGATGAGTTGCTGTTGCGTTCGACAGAATGCAGAATGCTTTTTGACGGCCTCATCGATGAATATGGTCTGAGCAAGGTCGGTGAGGTCTACCACGATTTTGACGGCGGTGGTTTTACTGCTGTTGTTTGTCTCACAGAGTCTCATTTATCTATTCACACCTGGCCGGAATATGGGCTGGCAACATTCGACGTGTTTCTGTCTAATTTCAGAAATGACAATGAAGAAAAAGTAAGAAAGATACATGCACAGGTGCTTCATTTTTTTGAGGGTACGGAACGTCAGAAAACAGAACTAACCAGATAAATATGGCTACTGTTTCTCTTACTTCTTTTCCAGCATCCGAACAGGCATATTGCCCAAAATGCGATACACCCATCACTTTATATGATCCAAAAGGAAGCGAATTTTGCGTATGCAGCGCTTGCTATTCTTATATAAGGTTTGAAAAAGATGAACCTGAAAAACTAAAGACGCTAACCAAACCCAAACTAAAACCTACCCTACCGTTGGGTACAGAGGGGAAGTTAAACGATGTTCTCTTTAAGGTGATCGGATACATCGAGAAAGATGAATACGATGTACGCTATACCTGGAGAGAGTATGTATTGTATAATTATGAAAAGGGTTATGCCACACTTTCAGAATTTGATGGGCACTGGAACCTGGTATATGGTAAGAATTTTTTACCCAAGCTGGAAAAGCCGCTTGACGGGAAAACATACGTCATGTACGACGATGTGGAGTATAAGCTGTTTCATAAATATGGCGCGGATGTCAAAGCTATCCTGGGGGAGTTTGATTGGGATGTGTTCAATGAAGACGTCAATATACGGGAATTTATAGCACCTCCATTTATCCTTTCCAAGGAAGAATCCAATGTTGGTGGTAAAAAGGAAACCAATTATTACAGAGGTGAGTATCTGGAGCTAAATGCGATAGCTGCAGCATTTAATCTGGATGTCAACCTGTTTCCTTCACGTGTAGGTATTTTAAGTAATCAACCTTCCAGAGCCTATGAGACCTGGAACTGGGCCTTCAAGACATCTATTTTACTTTTGCTGGCCATGTTGGCGATTGAATTGATAGTCGTTTCTTTTAAACCCAGCGAGGTGTTAATGGACAGTTTGTTTAATTTGGCATCTGCTCCCGAAAAGGGAAGCAGTGAATTTCAACCCATCAAATCTTCCGCATTTAAGGTGAGCGATGTTTCTACTTCCCTGGAAATAGAGTTGTCTTCCGGTGTGGAAAACAATTGGCTGGAGGCGACCATCGTACTGGTCAATGAAAAAACCAATCAGACCTGGGAAGTTACCAAAGGAATTGAATACTATTATGGCTATGAAAGCGGTGAGCGCTGGAGTGAGGGTAATCAAAAAGGATCTGTATTGCTATCAGAAATACCTGGCGGCATCTACCATTTAAATATTTATCCGGCATCCGGAGACGCCGCGCGCGACTACATCAATGTAAAAATAGAAAGCAATGGCACATTGTGGCAAAATGTATTGGTGTGTGCAGGCTTATTTTCGATTTTGCCTATAGTGAGCTTTTACAACATGAGGAACTTTGAGCGGAAACGATGGTCTAATAGTGATTATTCACCTTTTGAACAATGAAATTGAATTTTAAATGGATATATTTTGTTGCCGGAATAGCTATTATCTTGTTTTATAGCTACTCAGCCTGGTATGGAAGGGCTTTCTGGGAGACTGGGGTGACAAAAAATACAGAATACAAAGGAGGCAGGATATATAGAGGGTACGGAACAGGCTTCCATCACAAATAAAAAATTAAATAAACAGATATGAGTTTAAGTGAATTAATCAACATTAAATACATTGTAGCCTCGCTGGTCTACTCTGTATTGGGCATCCTGATCCTGTTTATCGCTTTCTGGATCATAGAGAAAATAACCCCGGAAAACCTTTGGAAGGAAATTATTGAAGAACACAATATGGCGCTAGCGGTGGTATGTGCCGCATTCATCATTGCAGTAGCCATTATAGTAAGTTCTTCTATCCACGGATAGTGATGCATAAAAAACTTCCTGCCTTATTACTGACATCAGTATTCGTGGTGGCCACCTGCGGGCTGATCTACGAACTTGTGGCCGGTACACTGGCCAGTTATCTGCTGGGCGATTCTGTGACCCAATTTTCTACCATCATTGGTTTATATCTTTTCTCGATGGGTATCGGTTCCTGGATTTCAAGGTATTTCGAAAATAATATCCTTTTTTGGTTTATACAGATCGAAATTCTTGTGGGACTGGTCGGCGGGGCGAGCTCCACTATTTTATACCTGGTTTTTGAAAGCGTGGCTTCTTTCAGGATCATTCTTTATAGTCTGGTCGCAATCACAGGTACATTGGTGGGACTGGAAATTCCTCTGCTGATGCGTATTTTGAAGGACCGGTTTGAGTTTAAAGATTTGGTGTCCAAAGTATTTACCTTTGATTATATAGGGGCGCTCCTGGCATCGATTGTTTTCCCGCTGTTGCTTATTCCGTATTTAGGCCTGATCAAAACTTCTTACCTATTTGGTATTTTGAATGTAGGGATCGCTCTATTGGTCTGTTTCAGTTTTCAGAAAGAGATCCGCCGCGCGGCTTATCTCAAAACTGCTTCTGTGCTTAGCATGCTGGCTCTGCTGGCTGGTTTTGTGTGTGCTGAAATCATTACAAGTTACTCGGAAAGTCTGAGTTATTCAGATACTATCATTTACTCTAAAAGTACTTCTTATCAACGGATTGTGTTGACAAAGAGGGGTAAGGTACTTCGTTTGTTTTTGAATGGAAACCTTCAATTCAGTTCTGATGATGAATACCGGTACCACGAAGCATTGGTGCATCCCGGACTTGCGGCTCTGCCGGCGGCAAAAAACGTACTGGTGATGGGGGGTGGTGACGGGCTGGCTGTGCGGGAAATCCTGAAATATCCTGGTATAGAAAAAATTGTGCTTGTCGACCTGGACAAAGGGATGACTGACCTCTTCAAATCAAATCAGATGCTGCTGGAAGTCAACAAAAGAGCATTATTATCTCCAAAGGTCGAAGTAATTAATGCTGATGCTTTTACCTGGGTGAAGCAGCATAAACATAAGTATGACTTTATTGTAGTCGATTTTCCGGATCCGTCCAATTATTCTGTAGGCAAATTGTATACTAATTCGTTTTATAATCTGGTCAATGGACTGCTGGCAGATAAAGGTATCGTTGTTGTTCAAAGTACCTCACCTTTTGTGGCGCCCAAATCTTATTGGTGTGTCAATAAAACGCTCGAATCAGTAGGCTTTTTTACTGTCCCATACCACAATTACGTACCTTCTTTTGGAGAGTGGGGCTATATTATGGCTATGCATGAGCCTGCTTATAGAAAACCCCGTAAATTTCCTGAAGGATTGAAATTTGTATCGGAAAAAAGTATGGAACAAATGCTTTACTTTCCTGCGGATATGAGTGAGAAAGACGCTGAAGTTAATAAATTGAACAACCAGGCTCTGGTTAAATATTTTGAAGATGAGTGGGGCGCGGTCACGTATCAATAAGGCCTTTGGTCTCGACCGAAGGGGTTTCTTGCTGCGTGCAGGCTTGGCGTCGGGTGGGATATTTCTGTCGGGCTGCCTCCAAAAGATGAAGGGAGGTAACAAAGCTTATCAGCATATTGGCGGAAAACTGTCAGGACCTGATGAAAAAGCTGGTCATCTATTGAGAAATGGCCCAACATTTCCACCCCCTTCCTATGTTCGTCATGTGAAAATACTGATCGTGGGCGCAGGGGTCTCTGGTCTGTCTGCCGGTAGGTGGCTAAAAAAGCAGACTGAGGAAGATTTTCTGGTTCTCGAACTGGAAGCTCATGCAGGTGGAAATGCGGGATATAGAAGCAACCCTGTCTCCGCTTATCCGCTGGGTGCGCATTATATTACCATCGCCAACAATGAAGATGTTGATCTGATAGATTTTCTAAAAGAAAATGGGATAATCACTGGTTTTCAGGATGGACTCCCGGTGTATAATGAGTTTGATCTTTGCTTTGATCCGGAAGAACGTTTACTGATCAATGGTCAGTGGCAGGAGGGGCTGGTGCCGCAGTTTGGGATTTCAAAAGAAGATAAACTTCAGATAGACCGTTTCTTTGTGTTGATCAATTCTCTGAAAGAGCAAAGAGGGCGTGACGGAAAGTATGCTTTTTATATCCCATTGGACCTTTCTTCTACGGATCCCTTATATAGAAAACTGGATGAACTTTCTTTTGAAGCATATATGAAGCAACAGGGGTTCAGCTCTACGTATTTGTTTTGGTATCTCGATTATTGCTGTAAGGATGATTTCAGTCGTCCGGCTAAGGACATATCTGCCTGGGCTGGACTGAATTATTTTGCGGGACATAAGGGCAGGGCGGCAAATGCAGAACCAGGAAGCGTGCTGACCTGGCCAGAGGGTAATGGCAGGTTGCTGGATATGCTGAGAAAAGATCTGGAAGCTCATGTCAAAACCTCTTCCATGGTCTATGCTGTAACGCCGCTGGAAGAAGGTGGTCTTAAAGTATCGGTCTTCGATTTGAAAGAAAATAAGAGCTATACAATATATGCAGAGAAGGTGATTATGGCTTCTCCACAATTTGTAAACCGGCGGCTCCTTAAGGACTATGTGGCTTCTCTGCCGGCTTATGCTCCGTGGATGGTCGCCAATATTACGCTTTCCGATCTCCCGGCAAACAGGGGTACAAGTCTTTGCTGGGACAATGTAGCTTATGGTACAGCGTCGGTAGGTTACGTATACGCGGGTCATCAGCATGTGGACCGAAGTGCTAAAGGTAAAGTAATCACGTTCTACCTGCCGCTTTGCGACCGTGAGCCGAGGATCAGCAGACTTGCTGCCTATTCCAGAAATCACGCGCAATGGCTTGATATTATTGTCCCGGAACTTGAATATATGCATCCTGGTATTACAGAACTGATAGAATCAGTAGAGATTTGGGTATGGGGACATGGAATGGTCGTGCCCTCGCCGGGATATTTATTTGGATCTGAAAAGATGGTTGCGCGCAAGCCTTTGAACAATAAAATCTTTTTTGCGCATACAGATTTAAGTGGCATCTCCTTATTTGAAGAGGGGTTTTATCAGGGAATCCGAGCGGCGAAGGAGGTATTGACCCAGTGATGAAACAGCCTTGGTTAAATTCGCTCAGATCGGACTGCCTATTTATTTTATCTCCTCCTTTTGTCTCTTTACTGATTGTTTTCCTGTTGCCGAAATCTTTCCAGGCGGGTAATGGAATGCCGGTAATATATTGGCTTATATTGGTTGTTTTTATAGATGTGGCACATGTCTATGCAACGCTCTACCGAACCTATTTTAATCGTGACCGTTTGAAACGCCTACAGAATATATTGATCTTAATCCCTTTATTTTGCTATATATCAGGTGTTTTACTATATCAGGTTGACGGAATGATATTTTGGCGGGTTCTGGCTTACCTGGCTGTCTTTCATTTTATCAGGCAGCAATATGGCTTTATGCGGCTATACTCCAGATTTGAAAAGACAGGGAAAATAAATAGCTATATTGATGGATTGGCGGTTTATACAGCGACAGTCTATCCTTTATTGTACTGGCATTTTGATGCCAACCGCAATTTCAGCTGGTTTGTAGAGGGTGATTTCCTGATGTATCCTTCAAATATGTTGATGCATATAGCGACCGTGTTGTACGTTCTGATCATTGTTATCTATTTAATTAAAGAGATTGTTATTGTCTTTCTGAATAAGCAGCCGTTCAATATTCCAAGGAATATGCTGATGGTCGGGACTTACCTTTCCTGGTATTTTGGGATTGTATATTTCAATGGTGATGTTGCCTTTACTGTGCTGAATGTGATTTCTCATGGTATTCCCTACGTCGCATTGATCCGTTTCTTTGAAAAAAAAGAATACGAAGGAAATCCCTTAGCCAGAAATGCGATCATGAAGGCATCGTTCGGACGGTACGGCATCCCAGTATTTTTGGGGCTACTCTTACTGCTTGCCTATGTGGAAGAAGGTCTATGGGACGGGCTGATCTGGAAGGAACATGGCCATGTATTTGGGTTTTTTATCGCCTTGCCCCAGCTGAACGACGCTGTCTTACTCAGTATGGTAGTTCCTCTGCTGGCTTTGCCTCAGGCGACGCACTATGTGCTTGATGGATTCATCTGGCGCAAGAATAAAAGCTAAAACTTTCACCGGTCAAAAAATACCATTCACCGACTTTTAACTGTCATAGAGGCGTTTGCTGTTGGTTAGTTTTGCTATGCGTCATACATTTGATTAAATATTTTAAAAGAAGATGGAAAATAACAATAAAATAAACCATGCATCAAACAGCAGGATCTGGAGTGGGTTGATACTGCTGGTCATTGGTTTAATTTTTTTATTGAGAAACTTTGGCATTGAAGCGCCTGATTGGGTGCTCAGCTGGCCTATGGGCCTGATCGTGATCGGACTGCTGGTAGGTTTTAAAAGAAACTTTCAGGGCCTGGGCTGGATCATCATGGTGGCAGTCGGCGGATATTTTATAGCCTCTAAATTCGATGACCCTGACCTGACTAAATATTATCTGGCTGTCGTGCTGATCGGAATGGGGCTGTACCTGATCCTGAAGCCGAAGAGCGATAAATTCTGCAGAAACAGGTTTAAAGAATCCAGAAGGTTTAGAAGAAGATATGGCAGGCAGGACACAGCGGTTGCCGGAGAGCCGGTATATGCTGCGGAAGAGCCTGTGCAAACCGGAGATGGTTTTACCTATGCCGATAAAGAAGATGCAGATATACTGGATTCGGTGAATGTATTGGGCGGCAGCCATCAAAATGTGTTTTCCAAAAACTTTAAAGGTGGGGATGTGATCGCGATATTTGGTGGCTGTGATGTAAACCTTACCCAGGCAGACTTTAAAGGTACTATTGTCCTCGATATTGTCGCGATATTTGGTGGGGCCAAGATCGTTGTTCCTCAAAGCTGGGAAGTGAAATCTGAAGTAACTGCCATTTTCGGTGGATTGGATGACAAAAGGGGATTGGCACCTGTACCATCAGAAGAACGTAAAGTTCTCATTATAAAAGGGGTGGCTTTATTTGGCGGAGTGGAAATCAAAAACTTTTAATTGAATCTTATGAAGTGGTTTATAGTAAAATTCCTGTACCAGATAGAGATCGGCGATATGGTACGGCATCATCAGTTTGACGAACAAATCCGCTTGCTCCTTGCATTTGATAAAGCAGAGGCCCTGTTGAAAGCAGAAAGCATGGCCAACGGTTTTCACGAGCCTTTTGATAATTTTGATGGGGCAAAAGTAAACTGGAAGTTTATCTGCATTGCTGGTTTGCGGGAGATCAAGTCGCCTCACGACGGACAGGAGATTTTTTCAGCATTGCATGAACCAGAGGATGTTCAGGCTTTTCTGGGTGATGCCTACCGGCAAAAAGAATATCTGGAAATGGAATTGATGGATTGTAATCCGATAAAATTGTAATCTTGGCTGTCAGACCTCTATCCGTCAATAAGATAAAGAAAGTCGCCGCACTGATCTTCCTGATCTGGGTGGCGGTGTTCGTTGGGCTATTCTATTATACTATGAATTTCAGCCTATTGATCTCTATGTCAGACAGTCTGATCACGAATGCGTTACTAGCGGTTGGCTGCGTTATCTTAAGTAATCTGCTGGGCTATTATCAGCCTAAAAATGAAACGATTTATTTTGTGCTGGTACTGGCGCTGATCCTGGCAGTTTGTGTTACGCTGGCAAGTAAGGTATCGCTCAATATATTGTTTGCTGGTGAGAAAACCTACCGCAGTTTTCTCAACCTTTCGGTCACGGTACGATTTATCATTTCTTTTGTGTTCCTGGCCTGGTGTGCTCTGGCCAACATTTTATGGTATAGACTGGAAGAGCAATCAGATGCGCAGGAACGCCTGATGATGACGCAGGACCTGGCCAAAGAAGCGGAATTAAATAAGTTGCGGCATCAGTTGCAGCCCCATTTTTTATTCAATAGCCTAAACTCTGTATATGCACTTACCATTGTCAACCCGACGGAGGCTGGTACCATGATCACCAAACTGGCTTCCTTTCTAAGGGGAACATTGAAGCGCGACGATGAGATCTGGGTGAGTGTGGCTGAAGAAATGGAATACATTCAGCTGTACCTGGATATTGAGAAGGTACGGTTCAGCCACCGTTTGAAAATTGATATAAATATTGAAGATAATACTTTAAATTTATCCCTGCCGGGGACATTGTTGCAGCCTATTGTAGAAAATGCCATTAAATTTGGCTTATACAATACTTCTGCGGCCATCACCATATCAGTGTCGGTGAGGACGGAAAATGACGTGCTGATCGTGGAGGTGAGAAACCCCTATGATAAGGAAATGAAAGCCACGGGCGCCGGTACAGGATTTGGGCTTACTGCCATACGCCGCAGGCTCTACCTGTTGTTTGGGGACAGCAACCTGATCAGGACAGAGACGATAGATGACTGTTTATATATAACGAGATTGAAAATACCGCAAACGCATGATAAGGACAATACTCATAGATGATGAACCGCTGGCGCGGGATGTGGTGAAGCACTATCTTCAGAACTATCCGGATGTGGAGGTCATCGCTGAATGTAATGACGGTTTTGAAGGGCTTAAGGCGATTACGCAACTGCAGCCGGATTTTATATTCCTGGATATCCAAATGCCCAAGATCAGCGGCTTTGAGATGCTGGAGCTTGTAGACCAGGCCCCAGCGATCATATTTACAACTGCATTTGACGAATATGCAATCAAAGCATTTGAAGTAAATGCGGTTGACTACCTTCTGAAGCCCATCGAAAAGAGCCGGTTTGATTTGGCCATGCAGAAACTGCCTGCAAAATTGCAGGCCGGTAGTCCTGTAGCAGAATTGCTGGAAGCGGTTTCACTCAGCGCTGCGCAGAGCAACCGCGTGGTGGTGAAAACGAATGGTGTGATCAAGATCCTGGCCGTGGAAGATATCAATTATCTCGAAGCAGATGACGATTATGTGAAGCTGAATACGAGGGAAGGGGTGTTTCATAAAAATAAAACAATGGGCTTTTTTGAACAGACGCTGGATGTGGCTCAGTTTATCCGAATCCACCGGTCATATATCATTAACCTGGCACAGGTGACCCGTATTGAGCTGAAAGAGAAGGACAGTTACGTGGTACTGCTGAAATCTGATATTTGGCTTCCGGTCAGTAAAACCGGCTATGCGAAACTGAAACTGGCACTTGGTCTTTGAGCCGGCATTGAAAAATAATAAACGTCTATAGCAAATAATGGAAAATGGATTTGCATTTAAATAAAAATCGACCTATATTTGCACCTCTTATTAAAAAACTCTAGTAAAGATATCATACGGTTATGAAAAGAACATTCCAACCTTCGCAAAGAAAGAGAAGAAACAAACATGGCTTCCGCGAAAGAATGGCAACAGCAAATGGCAGGAGAGTATTGGCTTCCCGTCGTGCAAAAGGAAGAAAAAGATTAACGGTTTCAAGCGAAGGCCGTCACAAAGCATAATTTTTGATTGCTGCACTGTAAGGTGCTGGCAGATCAGAGATCTGCAAATTTGCGATCAAAAAACATGAACACATTTCATAAAGAAGAACGGTTATGCAGCAAAAGGTTATTAGACCTGCTGTTTAAGAACGGTTCTTCTTTTTTATTATACCCCTTTCGTTTATCTTACCTGTTTGCGCCTCTGGATGACGCTCCGCGCTTTCCTGTGCAAGTGGTGATCAATGTATCTAAAAAGAGATATAAGCGGGCCGTAGACCGTAACCTGGTTAAAAGAAGGATCAGGGAAGCTTACCGTACTCAAAAGCAAGTTTCGTTATACGCTGTGTTGCCTGATGCCGATCAACTCCTCTTGCTTTCTATTCAGTTTGTTGGTAAGAAAATCTATGACCACACTTTTTTTGAAAAAAGACTCGCTGGAGCAATCAAAAGGCTGACTACAGAACTCGGTATTAAACCCATTACAGATGCTGATCAGGGGCATTAAAATGGTTATTGGATGGCTGTTTTTGGGCCTCATCAAACTATACCAGTGGTTTTTGTCGCCATTGTTGGGGGCGAGTTGTCGCTTTACACCGACTTGCTCACAATATGGTATTGAGGCCATTCAAAAGCATGGACCTTTTAAAGGTGGGTGGTTGACGCTAAAGCGTATCGGGCGCTGCAACCCCTGGGGCGGACATGGTCATGATCCTGTACCATAGCCTAAGTTTTCATTTAAATTCTTAATTTCGCCACGATTATGGCTAATATCCTTCAAATTGAAACCGCTACGCAAGTATGCTCAGCAGCAGTATCTGTGCATGGAGAAACCATCGCACTGAAAGAAGAAATGGCGAGCAATATTCATGCAAGCAGCCTCACTCTGTTTATTGATGAGGTGATGAAACAGGCTGGGCTGGCTTATGCAGACCTCGATGCTATTGCCGTGAGCCAGGGTCCTGGCTCGTACACGGGCTTGCGCATAGGTGTATCGACCGCCAAAGGCCTGTGTTTTGCATTAGATAAGCCTTTAATTGCTATATCTACCTTGTCTATGATGGCCGAAGGCTTTCTTAAAGGGCATCCGGGATACGATGGTCTGGTCTGCCCGATGATTGATGCCAGGCGTATGGAAGTATATTGTGCAGTTTTTGATGCGGAGCTGGGCTTGCTGCAAGCCGTCTCTGCAAAGATCATCGATGAGACTTCGTTTGCTGATGTATTAAGTGACCGTAAAATTACTTTTATTGGGGATGGTGCGATGAAATGTTCGCCTCTGCTGGCACACGAAAATGCGGTGTTTTCTGACGAGAATTATAATTCCGCAAGGTATATGACCCAACTGGCGACACTGGACTATCAACATGGGCGTTTTGAGGACGTAGCCTATTTCGAGCCTTTTTATCTCAAGGATTTTGTGCTCACTACACCCAAGAAAAAAGTGTAGTTGTTTTGCATTTAAGATTTTACTATTTCTCTCTTAATAGATTCTAATTGTTTTCCTGAATGGGAGTATCTGGTTTCAGGATGAGTAGCAGGTTGGTCTGAAACTTTCCTTTATCTCCAGTCAGTTGATAGACCATCGAACTGAAATTCCTTAACCCTTTTTTATCACGGATGTGCCTGTAGAAAGGAAGGTATATGTTCCTTCTGAACAAAGGTTCTGAATTGTCGTTGTCCACATAGAAAGAAATATTGGCGCCGACAGGGAGTTGCGCGTTCATGTCGGAGTAGGCCTGGGTATTGACGAGCTGTTTGTCGCCCTGGTAGTTTTCCAGGAAGGAGCGAATGGCACTGCCGCTGTTGCTGAAGACCATATAATTGCCGATCACGCTGTAATAAGGTCTTTTGAAATCCTCTACTGGTTGTCCGAAGAAGGCATATAAGATCCCCGGTTCTTTAAGGATCTTGATGTTGGGGCTATAGTCTTCACTTATATCGAGCAGCAATTGCGCGAACCTGGGTGCATTCTTTACATTAATAGCACCAAGGCGCTCTCCGTTACTCATCTGAAAAGTGATCAGTTGGTTGTTGAAACTCAATGTAAAGATGTTTTTCAGGTCCAGGCGGTATTTGGATGCTACATTTTCCATCAGCTGATCAATGGCCTTGTTTTCCTTTCGTGATTTGAGCCAGTTGTCCAGGCCCGACTTCCATTCAGGATAATTGGCAATGCCATAGATTACATAATTGGCGGTCTGCTCAGGCAGGATCTCCGCAGCATTCATATCTACGGGCAGCGATTCTGAGAAGAGGTTGTAATAGCTTTGGGTATCATTAATGAACGTACTGCCGTTAAACAGTAGCTTTTCTTTGCTGAAGTTGTATGTAAGTGTCGCAAAAGCCGGTTGATTGTCAAGTACCTCGAGTTCATTGCTAAGTTTGCCGGGCATGATGTTTTTCAACAAGGCCGGGAAGTGTTTGAAATTAATGTGCAGGCAGGCGAGGGTGTTGGTGCTCATGCGCTTATTGGCGCGGATATATTCCACGAAGTCATGGTTGCTGCGGTCTTTTAAGCCGGCAATAGCCTTTTTGATGGGCTCTGCTGCATTGGAAATCAGCAACAGTTGCTTTTCCATACCTAAATAATAACTGGAATTGTCCTTGAGCTTGATCTTTAACAGCTGGTCCGCGCTGTCCAGTTCAATTCCGTTTGATTTTAGTAGGCTGAAGAATGTGCTGCTTTTTTTGCCGGTTGCCAACTGCGTAGTGATCAGGAAATTGATGTCTTTATTGTTGCCCGGAGGGAAGCCAAAATAAAAATTTTGCTTTTCTACGTAGGCATTGACCGAAGGCAGGTCGATCAGGTTTTTCTTGAGGGATAGAAGCTGGTTATATTTTTCCTCACCGAGCAGGTTTTCAAAAAGGACCTGGTCCTGAAGTATCTTGTGGATGTTCTTGTCGTTTTCCACACTGACCACCAATGCGCTGTTGGTCGAGGCGGCGTACAGACTGGTATAGTCTACGCTGCTTTGCACGTTGAGCCTGGAGAAGTATAGCCAAGCCATGGCAATCATGGCAGCAAGCAGAACAAAAATGGTAATGATTATTCTTTTCATTGTTATTAACAAACAAATTTAATTTAATAGTTGGGATTAGTACGATAATGGAGGGCATTTTATTAATTTAGCAGGGTAAAAGAACCCTGGGTTTATGAGTAAAAGGATAATCACAACAGCTGGTTTGTTTGGGGCGCTCGCCGTTGCGCTGGGTGCCTTTGGTGCGCATGGGCTGAAAAGTGCCATTAGCGCAGATGCGCTGGTCATTTGGGAAAAAGGGGTACAGTATCATTTTTATCATACTTTCGCCCTGTTGTTTCTGGCCTTTGCAGGGTCTGAGGCGTCTAAAGCGGTACGCTGGGCCTATGGCTTTTTTGTAGCAGGTATCTTCTTATTTTCAGGCTCCTTGTATATTCTTGCGCTAAGGGGACTAATGGATATCGGCTTGACAGGAATCGTTGGTCCCATTACGCCCCTGGGGGGAGTCTGTTTCCTATTAGGCTGGGTTAGTTTGTTCTGGGTCAGGCTAAAAGATCGGTAAATGGAGGAGATATATAGCCTGGATTTTGCGGAAAGGGAAACCTTTTTTGTGGAGGTTATCCTGCCTTTGTCGCTCGCCAAAAATTACATTTACAGGGTGCCTTTTGATCTGAACGAAGAGGTGGCTATAGGCAAAAGGGTGATCGTACAGTTCGGCAAAAATAAGATCTATACGGCATTGATCAAGAGCATTAATACCACACCGCCGGAACTGTACCAGGCCAAATATATTATCGATGTGGTGGACAGTACCCCCATTGTATTGGCAGAACAATTTAAGTTCTGGGACTGGATCCAATCATATTATCTGTGCAACGAAGGGGATGTGATGTCGGCTGCATTGCCGACGGGCCTCAAGCTGGCCAGTGAAACCATACTCGTGCTAAAAGAAGACCTGGCTATCGGGGAGCACGACTGGAACGACAAAGAGTCAATGCTGCTGGAAGCGCTTCAGAAGCACAAGAGATTGAGTCTAGACCAGGTGTCTAAGCTGCTTGGGCAAAAAACATTGTATAATATTATCAATGCCCTGTTGTACAGGGATATTATCTATATTGAAGAAGAGGTCGTTGAAAAATACAAACCGCTGCTTAAATCTTACCTCCGGCTAAATCCTTTTTATACAGAAGAAGGTAATCTGAAACATCTTTTTGAGGTACTCGAGCGAGCGCCAAAGCAACTGGATGCCTTGCTGGCCTATTTGAAGTTATCACGCAGCCAAGGCTGGATCGGGAAACAGGAGCTTATCGAAGAAAGTGGCTGCGGACAGGCGCCTTTGAAAGCTTTGCTTGAAAAGGAAGTATTTATATTGGATAAACAGCCGGTCAGCCGCTTGAACGATGAAAGTGACGGTTTGTCGGTCAATTTTAAGTTGAGCGAAGCACAAGGGCATGCCCTTGGCGAGATCAACCATGAGATGCTTGAGAAGGATGTGGTGCTGCTGCATGGGATTACAGCATCGGGCAAAACCCAGATCTATATCAAACTGATCGAAGCGGCAATAAAGGATGGGGGACAGGCATTGTTTCTCCTGCCGGAGATTGCCTTGACCACCCAGATCGTGGAGCGTATCAAGATTTATTTTGGCGATGCCATAGGGGTATATCATTCGAAATTCAACAATAACCAAAGGGTAGAGATTTGGAACAAGGTGCTGAACGGTACCTATAAGGTCGTTTTAGGTGCCAGGTCTGCTGTATTTTTGCCTTTTAATGATCTGAAGATCATTGTGATCGATGAGGAGCATGAATCGTCTTATAAACAACACGATCCTTCGCCGAGATATCAGGCAAGGGATGCGGCGGTGTATCTTGGATCGCTGCACGGGGCCAAGATCTTGCTGGGTTCTGCTACACCTTCTATAGAAAGTTATTTTAATGCCAAAGGTGGTAAGTATGGGCTGGTCACTTTAAAGGAGCGTTTTGGTGGGGTGCAACTGCCAGAACAGATTGTGGTCAGCATCGCCGAAGAGACCAAACGTAAAAGTATGGTTTCTTATTTTACCAGTAAACTGATCGATCAGATTACTGAGGCATTAGAGAATAAAGAACAGGTGATCTTATTTCAAAACCGAAGGGGCTATGCCACCATATTGATCTGCGCTACTTGTGGTTACGCACCTAAGTGTGTGAACTGCGATGTGAGCCTGACTTATCACAAGACCAGTGGTAAGCTACATTGCCACTATTGTGGGTACAATCAAAGTAGTCTCAATATTTGTCCGGCATGTGGCTCTGTGCACATTGAGCAAAAAGGCTTCGGGACAGAGCGGATAGAGGAGGAACTAAGCTTGATCTTTACAGAAGCCAGGATTGGTCGCCTGGACCTCGATAGTACGCGCACACGCAACGGCCTGCAGCGGATCATTACCGATTTCCAGGAGAAGAAGACGGATATCCTGATCGGCACTCAGATGATTGCCAAGGGACTGGACTTTGATAATGTGACGCTCATCGGCGTGATTAATGCGGATACTTTATTGAATTATCCCGATTTTAGGGCGTTTGAGCGAAGTTTTCAGTTGCTGTCCCAGGTGGCCGGACGGGCGGGTAGAAGGGACAAACAGGGTAAGGTATGTATCCAGGCCTACGACGATACTCACCGCATCATACGACAGGTAATGGATAACAATTATCTGGAAATGTACCAGGAAGAGGTTGCGGAAAGGCTCCAGTTTGAATATCCCCCTTTTAGCAGGCTGATCTTTATTCATGTAAAGCATAAAGATCCGGATCTGTTGAATGTTGCAGCGCAGCGGCTGACTGATATGCTGCGGTCGCAATTGGGTAAACGCGTCTTGGGCCCGGAGCAGCCATTGGTAGCCAGGGTAAGGAATTATTACATCAAACAAATTATCATTAAAGTAGAACGCCAGGTAGCCGTACAGAAAGTAAAGGAAGTGCTGAAAGCCAGTCTGCTAACCTTCAATTCAGAAAAATTATATAAAGGGGTGATCCTGCAGGTGGATGTGGATCCCTATTAATATTTTCAACACTACTGCAAGAATCACGCATAAAAAGCTATTTTTGACCTGAAATGGCATATAGATTTGTAGATAATTATCGTGAGCAGGGCGCTAGAAAAAAACTGGTAGAACATCTTAAATCCAGGGGAATTGAAGACAGCAAGGTGTTGAGAGCCATGGGCAAAATACCCCGTCATTTCTTTTTTGACGAAACTTTCTGGAATCAGGCCTATAAAGATATTGCTTTCCCAATAGGGGACGGACAGACTATTTCGCAGCCATATACTGTGGCTTATCAGAGCCAGTTGTTGCATGTAAAGAAAGGGGATAAAGTGCTGGAGATTGGTACTGGGTCGGGTTACCAGACCTGCGTGCTGATGGAACTGGGCGCTGAAGTCTTTACCATCGAGCGTCAGGAGAGCATATACCGTCATACCATCAAGGTGCTGCCAGGTATGGGTTATCATGCTCATTTTTTCTTTGGTGACGGTTCTAAAGGGATTGCCGAACACGCACCCTATAATAAGATTATTGTGACGGCAGGCGCACCTTTTGTTCCGGAGATCCTGCTAAAGCAATTGAAAATAGGTGGTGTCCTGGTGATTCCTGTCGGTGACGAAAAATCACAGAAAATGGTGACTGTCATCCGTATGAGCGAAACCGACTATGAGAAGATCGAGTTGGATACCTTTAGGTTTGTTCCATTAGTAGGCGATCAGGCCTGGTAGTTCGCAAGTGCGGGTTTAAACTTAGAACTTCAATGCCCGGTCCATTTCGCGCTTAGACTCTCTGTCTTTGATGCTGTCGCGTTTGTCAAACTCCTTTTTACCCTGTGCCAAAGCAATCTCTATCTTAGCAAAACCCCTTTCATTGGTAAATATGCGGAGTGGCACAATGGTATAGCCCTTTTCTTCACCTTTGACTTTCAGCTTCTTTAATTCCTTTTTGTGCAGCAGCAGGACGCGGTCGCGCTTGATGTCATGATGATGAAAAGAACTGTGGCTGTATTCGGATATATGGAGGTTTCTGACATACAGTACATTGCCAATAAACATGCAGAAGGCATCAGACATGTTGGCTTTTCCTTGTCGGATGGCTTTGATTTCTGTGCCCAGAAGCGCCAGTCCCGCTACATATTTATCAATAATATGGTAGTCGAAATAGGCTCTTTTATTTTTTATTTGAATATCGTTGCTCATAAGAATCCGCTAATATCAGAAACAAATGCCGATTACGTATAGTTTATCTTATTTTATCTTGGGTTTTATGTGACGCTACCTCACGATCAGCACGGGAATTTCCACCTTGTGCCTGACTGAATCAACAGTCGTTCCAAGGATCAGGTCTTTAATTCCTTTGTGTCCATGGGCGCCCATGACCAGCAATTCCAATTTGTTGCTATTTGTAATTTCCGCTATGGCTTTAGCAGTGCCTCCGAATCCTATTTTGGCGGTTGCTGTATAACCCAATTCCTCGAGGTTCCGGCAATATTTTTCCAGGTTTTCCGCATCACTTTGGGTTTCATAATCCATTGCTGACTGGCCATGATAGCGGGCTGCGGCAGTTTCCACGACGTGGATGAGGTAATATTCCGCTTGTTTTCCCCCCTGGATCAGCGCGTGTCGTATGGTATTGCGGTCGTTTTTAGAAAAGTCTACCGTGATACCGATGCGGGTATAATGGATTTTGCTGACTTCGTCGATGTTGAGTGCGTTGCCATGAGGTACATTGCTGCTGCTCAGCTTTTTATTGTTGAAGATTGGATAAGCAAATATGAAAAGGAGCAATAGGCCGATTAAGATGGCCAGTGGTACCACGATCACGTAGACATACCAATTGTTGGCTCCGGAGGTCCAGCCGCTGATCTCTTCCATCACCAGTTTCACGTTCAGGCTCACAATTACAATGGCACTGATCCAGGCCAATATCTTTACCCATGTTTTGATGGCAAAGCCTTTCATCTCTTTTTTATCCGACGTAAGATGGATAAGCGGGATCACTGCAAAACCCAGTTGCAAGCTCAGCACCACCTGGCTCAGGATCAACAGTCCACCCAGGGCATCGTCGCCAAAATACAGAATGGTAAAAAAAGCAGGGATGATGGCGAGTAGACGCGTGATGAGCCTTCTCAGCCAGGGTTGGATCCTTAGATTAAGGTGCCCTTCCATCACGATCTGTCCCGCAAGGGTACCTGTTACCGTTGAGCTTTGTCCGGCGGCAATCAGTGCGATGGCAAAAAGAGCAGGAGCTACGTTTCCGAAGATATTTCCCAACAGTTTGTGGGCATCCTGTATCTCCGCAACTTCATGCAGACCATTTTTATAGAAAGCTGTCGCGGCCAGGATCAGAATGGCAGCATTCACAAAAAAGGCCAGGTTGAGGGCAATTGTAGTGTCTATAAAATTGAACTTAATGGCTTCCTTGATGCCTTTATCGTCCCGCTCAAATTTTCTGGTTTGCACCAAAGAAGAGTGCAGGTATAAATTGTGGGGCATCACCGTCGCACCGATAATACCAATGGCGATATACAATGCGCTTCCGGACAATAGCGAAGGTTCGAACCCTTTGGCGATCTCGATCAGGGAGGGCTCAACAATAAACATTTCGACCAGGAAAGACAGGCCGACAATGAAAACCATGGAAACAATGAAGGCTTCCATTTTCCGCATGCCTTTATTGAGTAAGAACAGCAGCAATACCGTATCAAAAATGGTAATGGAAATACCCCAGATGAGGGGCAAGCCAAACAGGAGCTGTAGCCCGATCGCCATACCGATGATCTCAGCCAGGTCACAGGCAATAATGGCCGTCTGAGCCAAACCAAACAAAGGAATGTTTACCCATTTCGGATAAGCATTTCTGGATGCCTGGGCCAGATCAAGCCCCCGCACAATGCCCAGCCTTGAACTCAGGGACTGTAAAAGCAGGGCGATGAGGTTGGACATTAGCAATACCCAGATCAGCTGATAGCCGAACTGGCTACCTCCGGCAATGTCTGTTGCCCAGTTGCCCGGGTCCATATATCCTACACTGACCAAATAAGCCGGTCCGAGAAAGGAAAGGATTCTTTTCCAACCTTTTCTCTTATCGGTATTGACGCTTTGGTGGACTTCGCTTAATGATTCTGATGATTTCATTGTGGTGTGATCATAATGTGTTTGGCCACTTCTCTGCTGATATTAATCTTTTTGTCTTCTACCGCAAGCTCTACAGAACCGTCGAAATCAATAATGTCGATGATCTCAATCTTTCTTCCAAGGGTAAGCCCTAATTTTTCCAGATGGCGTAAGAAGGTGGAAGAATGCTCGCTTACGCCTGTAATAATACCTTTTTTACCAATTTCCATTTTGTTCATTTTGACGAAGGACGATTCTTCGAATTTTCCATGCTTGTCCGGGATGGGGTCTCCATGAGGGTCATTTTTAGGAAAGGCCAGGAATTCATCGAGCCGTTCGATCAGTATTTCTGAGTTGATGTGCTCTAGCTCCTCCGCAATATCGTGTACCTCGTCCCATTTAAAATTAAGCTTATCCACTAAGAAAACCTCCCAGAGGCGATGTTTTCTGACAATGTTTATAGCGGTAAGGTTGCCTTTAGCAGTAAGTTTAACCCCTTGATATTTAGTATAGTCGACCAGTTTCTTGTCGGCCAGTTTTTTCATCATATCGGTTACTGAAGCTGCTTTAGTCTGCATTTTCTCTGCAATGGCGTTGGTCTGTACGGCGTTTTCATTATTTATTGAAAGATGATATATGATTTTCAGGTAGTTCTCTTCGGTAAATGACTGCATTTTTGTTTATCTAATCAAATATTTAGACAAATCTAAATAAATATATTGAAATAATCAAGTGAATACCAATAGGTCAAAAAAAGACCCGGCGTTAAAAAATAAACTGTAAATAATGACAGTATTTTTAGAATTAAATTTGGTTTATTCTTCTTTCTTATTCTACCTTTGGTTTCAATTATATTATAGATGGCAGCAGAGATCGACAAAATAGACTTTAAGATTCTAAAAATTTTACAGGAGAACGGAAGGATAACCAACTTGCTTCTTTCGCAGGAAATAGGTTTATCACCTGCACCTACCTTAGAACGGGTCAGGAAGCTGGAGATGTCAGGTTATATTAAAAGCTACCATGCTTTGGTTGACGAGGAAAAGCTTGGTCTTGGTATTAAAACTTTTATACAGGTGCAGCTGGATTTCCATAAGAACAATACGATACAGATTTTTCTGGATGAAGTCAACCAGATTAAGGAAATCACAGAGTGCCATCACGTGACCGGACAGGCCGATTTTCTATTGAAGGTATACGTGAATGACATCAAAGCTTATGAACGCCTGATTATGGATAAGATCAGTAAAATATCTGTCGTGAAGACTTTCCAGACCATGATGATCATGTCGACCACCAAAAAAGAACCTATCGTTCCTTTGGAATATTAAATTCGGAATACTAAGTGATTTGCCAGTCGATCGGTTTTTTACCTTCTTTCTCCAGGATGGCATTGGCTGTGGAAAAATGCCTGCAGCCGAAAAAACCATTGTAGGCAGAAAAAGGCGAGGGGTGGGCGGCTTTTAAGACTGTATGCCGGCTTTCATCAATTAGTACGGACTTGTTTTGAGCAAACCTTCCCCACAGTAAGAAAATCAACCCTTTCTTTTTCGCTGATAGTTCCGCGATGACGCTATCTGTGAATATCTCCCAGCCTTTACCCTGGTGTGAGCCAGGTTGCTGCGCTCGAACGGTGAGGGTAGCATTTAGTAGCAGCACACCCTGGTCCGCCCATTGGGTCAGATTGCCATGAGCAGGTGTCTTAAAATCCGGAATATCCGTTTCCAGTTCTTTATACATGTTTTTTAAGGATGGAGGTACCGTGATGCCTTTTTGAACAGAAAAAGAAAGCCCGTGGGCTTGCCCTTGTCCGTGATAAGGGTCCTGCCCCAGTATCACCACTTTGACTTCCTCAAAGGGCGTGTGCTGGAAAGCGTTGAAGATCTCCGCGTTCTTAGGATATACAATTTGTCCTTCTTGCTTTTCTTTCAGCAGGAAAGCCTTGAGTGATTTCATATAGTCCTTGTCAAATTCGGCTTCTAATGTTTTTAACCATCCGGGTTCTAAGGCAGCAGACATACTTCAGTTTTTTTGTTGAGCGGACTATTTTGTTGGGTTAAGAATGGCCAGGAGGTCTTTTTCCAGCGTTTCTTTTGGGCTTTCGATGATACGGCCAATCTCCTTTCCTTCGTCATAAAGGATAAAGGTGGGTACCTTTTGGATATCCAGGCCATCAATAAGCCCATTTTCAGCTTGTTTAGTACCATCAACGCAGATCAGACGGATGTCTTTTTCCGGGATAGACAAGGCGTCTGTGATCTTATAAAAATGAGGGACCTGATATCTGCTGTCTCCACACCATGTACCCATGACTACAGTAATTTTTTTGCCTTTTAGCAGGGGGGCGATCTGCAGAAGCAATGCGGAATCCAACTCGTATTTAGGATACTCGCGGTCATAGGCCACTTTGACCTCAGTCAGGCTTAGGATGCCTTCCCTTGTACATTCATTCAGCAGGATGTCTTTTTTCCATGCTTTGTCTTTGATCTTTTTATTGAGCTGCTGGGCGCTTGCATTCATAGCCGACACAAGAATTAAGATAATCAGAAATGGTTTCATCATGAACATCTGTTAGATATAGAAGCGAATGTAATTATTTTTTGAGAAGCGTTAAGCATGGCTGTCGTAATATTGTGAAAATTTGACTTTCAATAGCTTTATTGATATATAAACACGATATTTGTGCGAAATTTAATTGTTATAGTATATGCCAAATGTAGTACGTCTTATTATAGGTTTTGCCGTGTTGGGAGGTTCCATCGCCTTAATGTTCTTCGGTTTCTGGGGATGGGGAGTGTTGGCCGTGTTTGTCAGTCTTTTGATATTGGTTACTTATTTTTTCAATGAAAATATGCTGCTTGCCCAGTGGTTTTTGCGTAAAGACAATATGGATAAAGCAGAAGTGTTCTTAAGGAAGATCACCAATTACGAAAAGCAGCTGATCCGTGTACAGCATGGATATTACAACCTGTTGATCGGATTGATCGAATCCCGTAAAGCACCAATGCAATCAGAGAAATATTTTAAGAAGTCCCTTTCATTAGGGATGCAGATGGATCACAACATTGCCTTGGCCAAATTGAGTCTGGCGGGTATAGCAATGGCGAAAAGAAATAAGAGAGAGGCGCAAATGTATCTGACGGAGGCTAAGAAGGCAGATAAAAAGAAGTTATTGGCCGATCAGATCAAACAGATGAAAGATCAGATGGGTATGATGGACAGGCAGCAACAAGTGAGGTACAGGTAAGCGGTTACTTTTCGCTTAACCTGTCGAAATTCTCCTCGTAACTGCCTTCTGGTCTGCTTAGAATATCCTCTTCCAGATCGTCTTTTCTTTTGCTGAAGAAGAGTTGCTCCGATTGGATCCTGGTGATTAGCTGACGGATCAGGGTGAGATCAAAAGTATCTCTGCTTAACTTGATACAGTATTCATTTTCTGTAATTTCAAGGCTTGAATTGTTTATCATATTTTTAAATTTTAATTTACCCTAAAAATAAAAAAGACCTGCAACAGTTTATGTTGCAGGTCTTTAAGTTTATATTAAGCTTTTGTTAACTAAACCAGGCGGTTACATCTTCTTTTGAAGGCATGGTCAGCTCCAGTTTCATCTTCTTGCGCATGCCGCCGAGGTCATTAAATATCTTGTTTGGATTGGCTGCTTTAAGTTCTTCTACTGTGTTAAAACCCATTTTCCGGATCACCTGCACCCATTCTGCCGGTACACCTGCATCCACAAAATCTTCATCTGTCGTCACCTTTGCTTTTTTCTCCGGTCTCATCTGCGGGAAAAACAGTACTTCCTGTATGGTTGATTGGTTGGTCATGAGCATCACCAGACGGTCTATGCCGACTCCCAAACCTGATGTAGGTGGCATTCCATATTCCAATGCGCGTACAAAATCATCATCCATTGCCATGGCTTCATCATCACCTCTGGCGGCCAGTTTTAACTGGTCTTCAAAGCGTTCTTTCTGGTCAATCGGATCATTGAGCTCGGAGTAAGCATTGGCGATCTCCTTACCCATTACAAACAGCTCAAAGCGTTCTACCAAGCCTTCTTTGCTTCTGTGCTTTTTGGCTAGCGGGGTCATCTCCAACGGATAGTCGGTGATATAAGTCGGTTGAATCAGGTTGGCTTCTACTTTCTCGCTAAACAGCTCGTCAATCAGTTTACCGCGGCCCATAGTAGAGTCTATTTCTATATTCAGGCTTTTGCAGGTCTCCTGAAGCTGGGCTTCCGTCATATTAGATACATCGATGCCGGTATATTTCTGTATGGACTCATACATGGTCAGTTTCTCGTAAGGGCCTTCAAAGTTGATCTCATGATCGCCAACTTTTACAACTGCCGTTCCGTGAACAGCCAGGGCTACTTTTTCCAGACATTCTTCTACCATAGCCATCATCCAGATATAGTCTTTATACGCAACATAAATCTCCATTGCGGTATATTCCGGGTTATGCGTCCTGTCCATGCCCTCATTTCTGAACATCTTTCCGAACTCATATACACCGTCAAAACCGGCCACGATCAGTCTTTTTAGATACAATTCATTGGCAATGCGCAGGTATAAAGGCATATCAAGTGTATTGTGGTGGGTATTGAATGGTCTCGCGGCCGCACCCCCGTGGATAGGTTGAAGGATCGGTGTTTCTACTTCCATCCAGCCTTGGTCATCAAAATAACTCCTCATGGTATTGATCACCTTGGAGCGGTTGATGAAGATCTGCTTAAATCCGGGGTTTACAGTTAAGTCTACATAACGCTGTCTATAACGCAATTCCGGATCGGTAAAGCCATCATAAATATTGCCTTCTTCATCGCGCTTCACAATAGGTAAAGGCTTTAGTGATTTAGACAATAAAGTCAGTTCTGCAACATGGATGGAAATTTCGCCAGTTTGCGTGGTAAATACATAACCTTTTATACCTATAAAATCACCTATATCCATCAGTTTTTTGAAAACTGTATTGTATAAGGTCTTGTCCTCATCCGGGCACAGGTCATCTCTTTTCAGATAAACCTGTATCCTGCCTGTAGAATCCTGTAGCTCCACAAAAGAGGCACTGCCCATAATGCGGCGGGTCATGATTCTTCCGGCGATGCTGATATTCTTATACGCTGTTTTGTCCCTTTCGTAGTTGGCCAATATATCTGCAGCATTTGCATTGATCTCAAATGCTTCTGCAGGGTAGGGGTTGATGCCCAGTTCACGTAATTGTTGAAGTGAGCTGCGGCGTAATAGTTCCTGTTCTGATAATCCTGTACTCATATTTTTTATATATCCGGCGCCTGCCGGGATCGCTTTGCTTGTCTGGTATTTTAAAAATTAGGCAAAAATAGTGTTTTTTAGTCGGCCTCTACAGACTCCGCATACATTTCATTGATTGTTTCCGCATATTTCTTCTCGATCACTTTCCTTTTTGCTTTCATCGTCGGCGTGATCTCACCTTCTTCCATACTAAAAGGGTTGCGTTTTAACTTGAAATTCTTGATACGCTCAAATTTAGCGAGTTCGGAGGAGAACTTCTTAATGTCCTGCGCAATCCAGTCCAATATCTCTTTATCATCGATAAATAGCTCAGGTTTTTGAAAAAAGGCTTCAGGAAGTTGAAAAGCCTCCTGCATGTTTTCTTTATTGGGTATGATAATGGCCGTTAGGTATTCCCTTTTGTCGCCAATGAGGAACAGCTGGTCGATCTTTAGGCTTTTGAGGTAAATGCTTTCCACAGGTGTAGGATAAACATTTTTGCCATAGGCATTGACGATCATATTCTTTAGACGGTCGGTAATTTGCAGGTTGCCTTTGTAAAAACGGCCTATATCACCAGTATGAAACCAGTTGTTTTTGTCGATGGCCTCAGCCGTTTCTGCAGGTTTGTTAAAATACCCCTGCATCACACAATGTCCGCGAACGATGATCTCGCCTTCCGCACACTCAAAATTTTCTTCAAAAGACTCGTGCGTTTGGATATTGATCATCTCTTTGGTTTCTACATCCTGTATCCCGATCTCAATGCCGGGGATCACTCTACCCACAGTGCCGTATACTTGTCTGTGATATTCTGTCACCGACATCACCGGTGAGGTCTCTGTCAGACCGAAGCCTTCCAATATTTTGATGCCCAGGTTGCCGAAAAACTCGCCCACATTCTTAGGCAAAGCTGCGCCGCCCGAAATCATAAACTTAAGTCGACCGCCCGTCTTCTCTTTGATTTTACTGAATACGAGCTTCTCCGCGATGGCTTGCTTTGCAGAGACGATCAATCCAGGCGTTTTGCCGTTTTCTTTTATTTGCCGGTAACTCTGTCCGGTTTCCAATGCCCAGAGGAAGATTTTTGCTTTCATGCCCCCGGCAGAGGTACCGCTCTTAATCGCTTTGTCGTGAATCTTTTCCAATAACCGCGGTACGCAGTTCATCACTGTTGGCCTCACTTCACCCATATTTTTTGCCAATAACTCTAAACTCTGTGCAAAGGCAATTTTACAGCCCTGTGCACAGCAAACGTGGTAGGTAGCTGTGCGCTCAAAAACATGCGATAGGGGCAAAAAGGACAGAAATGTTTCTGTTTCGTCGATTACTGGAATTTGTTGCAGACATACTTTTACATTTTCTACAAAGTTGCCATGCGACAACATGACGCCCTTTGGGGTACCTGTTGTACCGGAAGTGTAGATTAAGGAGGAGATATCCGACGGACGGAGTGCTTCGCGCAGGCTTTTAATTTGCGCTGCCGTTTCAGTGGCCGCATCACTTTTATAATTGAGCAATACCTCGTTGCTGATCACTTCTGCCTTTAGATCTCCAGGAAGTTCTATTTTTTTATAGGCTTCGAATGCTGGAATGATATATAGAAGCTGTCTGCAATTGGCCGCTACCTTTAATATTTTTTTGAATAGAAATGGATTACCGATCAGGATGGCTTTGATGCCGGAATCGTTGATGATGTATTCAACCTCATGCTCGGAGAGGGTAGGATATATGGATACGTTGATTGCACCAATCTGCTGTATGCCCTGGTCGTAATATACATATTCTGGTGAATTTTCGATCATCAGGCCCATTCTGTCACCCTTAGCAATGCCTTTGCTTAAGAAGAATGCAGAAACCGCATCGGCATATTCCAGCGTTTGTCCATAGGAAACCTCCTCCCAGCTAACTCCTTTTTTATCGATCAGAAATGTTTCTCCTGGCTGGTGGATATTTTCTACAACATTACGCAGCAGACTGGGAACAGTGGAAGACTCGTTAAATGATACCATATGGTGTTTTGGTTAGATACAAAAAAAGGGACGCTAAAAGCGTCCCTTACAAATATAATAATATCTATTAAACAGAAAAACTCTCTCCGCAACCACAAGAGCGGCTGGCATTTGGGTTATGGAAATTAAAACCTTTTCCATTTAAGCCATCAGAGAAATCCAGCTCCGTTCCAGCCAGGTATAAAAAAGACTTCATATCCAGTGCGATCCGGATGCCACGGTCCTCGAAAAACTGGTCGCCGGTTTTTTCTTCATTGTCAAAATCCAGGTTGTAAGACAGACCTGAACAGCCACCACCTTTAACCGAAACGCGTAAAAAATAATCCGAGCCCATTTCAGAATCCTGCATTAGGTGGTCGATTTTGCTCTTTGCTTTATCTGTTATCGTGATCATAAGGCAATTGTTTAATTAATGATGAGATTTAGCCAGTTCGAATGGCTCCAATCCGTTTTTTACACGGTAATCGTTGATTGCAGACTTAATTGCATCCTCAGCCAATACCGAACAGTGGATCTTTACAGGAGGTAAAGCCAACTCTTCTACGATGTCCATATTGTCAATCGTAAGCGCTTCATCTACTGTTTTTCCTTTTAACCATTCTGTAGCTAGAGAAGAAGACGCAATGGCAGAACCACAGCCAAATGTTTTAAATTTGGCGTCAGTGATGACATTGTTTTCATCTACTTCAATCTGAAGGCGCATGACGTCACCGCACTCTGGTGCCCCCACCAATCCTGTACCTACTGATTTACTGTCTTTATTTAAAGTACCAACATTTCTGGGGTTGGTATAGTGTTCCATTACTTTTTCCGAGTATGCCATTTTATGTTCCTCCTGCTTCTATTTAGTTGAAGCGATTAAATGTTATTGTTGTACAGCAAAAATTGTGCTGATTATTGTTAATTAGTGTTCTGCCCACTCAATTTTACTCAAATCGATACCTTCTTTAAACATTTCCCACAGTGGAGAAAGGTCTCTCAGGTGGTTTACGGCCTTCTTCGTATTCTCAATTGCGTAATCTACCTCTTCTTCTGTGGTAAAACGACCCAATCCGAAGCGGATAGAAGAATGTGCCAGATCGTCCGATAAACCCAGACTTTTTAACACATATGACGGTTCCAGAGAGGCTGAAGTACAGGCAGATCCTGAAGATACCGCCAGGTCTTTCATCGCCATCATCAATCCTTCACCTTCTACATATTTGAAAGAAATATTCGCTACATGTGGCAGACGGTGCTCTACATTTCCATTCACATAGCTTTCTTCCAATACAGTAAGCGCTTTTTCAAGTTTATCTCTTAAAGCAGATAAGCGTTTTGCTTCTTCGTCCATTTCCAGGCGGCAAAGCTCACAGGCTTTACCAAGGCCAACGATACCCGGTACGTTTAAGGTACCTGAACGCATACCGCGCTCATGACCGCCACCGTCCATTTGCGCAGTTACCTTGACCCTCGGGTTTTTACGGCGCACATACAATACACCAACACCTTTAGGACCGTACATCTTGTGTGCGGAAAATGCCATCAGGTCAATGCCGTCCGCATTCACATCCACAGGTATTTTACCTACAGCTTGTGTTGCATCAGTCATGAACAAAGCACCAAATTTATGAGCGATTGCAGATATTTCTTTAATAGGTTGGATCACGCCGATCTCATTATTGCCATACATAATTGTGACCAGGATCGTCTGTTCAGTCATCGCGGCTTCAAGTTCCTGAAGATCGATCAATCCATCTTCTTTTACCTTCAGATACGTCACCTTAGCACCCAGTTTCTCCAAATGCTTACAGGTGTCTAAAACGGCTTTGTGCTCTGTTGTAGCGGTAATGATGTGATTGCCTTTGTCCTGATACATTTCATAAACACCTTTAATGCCCAGGTTATCGGCCTCAGTAGCGCCAGATGTAAAGATAATTTCCTTCTCCGTACATCCTATTAATTTGGAGACCTGCTCGCGGGAGTAATCTACAGCCTCTTCCGCAACCCAGCCGAAAGCATGATTGCGACTGGCCGCATTGCCAAATTTATTTGTAAAATAGGGTAGCATAGCTTCGAGCACCCTTGGATCTAAAGGGGTCGTCGCATTGTTATCTAGATAAATAGGAAGTTCCATCGTGTCTTTAAATTATTAATATTAAACAAAGATATGAAAAAAGATCACCAACATTTGTAATTAATGGCTATGATCTTACAGTTAAAACCTGCATTTTTACATTTATATAACGGTATATAGAATAGATGAACAAGATCGAGCATATTGGGATTGCAGTTAAAGACCTGGAGCAGTCCGGGAGCCTCTACGAAAGACTGCTGGGAAAAGCAAGTTATAAAAAGGAAACAGTAGAGTCAGAAGGTGTAGATGCCGCCTTTTTTTTGATAGGGAACAACAAAATAGAACTGCTCAGTGCCAGGAATGAAGAGAGCCCTATTGCCAAATTTATTGCAAAAAGAGGGGAGGGGATTCATCATATCGCTTTTGACGTCGACGATATCCTGTCGGAGATGGAAAGACTGAAAGCGGAAGGTTTTACCTTGCTGAACGAGGTGCCTAAGCCTGGTGCTGATAATAAAATGGTCTGTTTTGTGCATCCAAAAAATGCAAATGGCGTTTTAATAGAGTTGTGTCAGGAAATAAAATGATTAATATCGGAATTACGACTTGTTTCTAAAAATAATAATTCTGATATTTGCAACCTTAAAAATAAGCGACAAATAAGTATATAATAATATGAAAAAAGATCTGCATCCATCAAGCTATAGATTTGTAGTATTCAAAGATATGTCAAACGACTATGCTTTCTTAACCAAATCATGTGTAGATACTAAAGAAACTATCCAATGGGAAGATGGCAATGAGTATCCTCTTTACAAATTAGAGATCTCACATACATCTCACCCTTTCTATACTGGAAAAATGAAATTAGTAGATACAGCTGGTCGTATCGATAAATTCAAGACCCGTTACGCTAAAAAGTAATTATAATAAAAGAAATTTTAAAGTCCCGGTGCCTTTGCTTCGGGACTTTTTTTATTTTTGTTGCTTATGACGATCAATTTATTTGATGACAACGCCTGGCAATCCCTACGTCCGCTGACCTTTACCAGGCCCGTTGCAGACCTCCGCGTAGGCATCTTAACGATAGCAGAAAAATGGGCAAAGCGCCTGTCTGCTCAATTTGGCTACTGTACCGCAGATTATTTATCTGCCAAATTCAAAGCCATTCCCCATCCTGAGCTCTTTATCAATGGTGCCACATGCCCAAATAATCAGCTGATCGAAGAAATCCTGGCATTGAAAGAAGGCGAGGTGCTCCGTAAAGATGATCTGATTATTGCCTGGAAGGCAAAATCCCTGGATACTTTTAATCTGCAAATCGCTCAATCCCTGAATCCGATAGCTACTAAGGCTGATTTCACCCGGATTCAGTTTCCTGAAGATATATTCCGGGCCAATGATAAGGAGATCAAAGCTGATTTTGACTACCTGACCAAAGGCCGTAGTTCCGCCAGTTTAAGTTCGACCAATGCATTTATTGGGGATGCATTCTTTGCAGAAGAAGGCGCTGAAGCAGAATGTTCTACATTCAACAGCCGTCAGGGGCCAATTTATATGGCCAAAAACACCCAGGTATGGGAGGGCAGCCACATCCGCGGGTCCTTCGCTTTGTGCGAACACTCACAGGTAAAAATGGGTGCTAAGATTTACGGACAAACCACCATCGGGCCATATAGCCGGGTCGGCGGTGAAATCAACAACGCTGTCATCTGGGGGTACTCATCCAAAGGACATGAAGGCTACCTGGGCAACTCTGTCATAGGACAATGGTGCAATATCGGTGCAGACAGCAACAACTCCAACCTTAAAAACAACTATGCAGACGTCAGGCTTTGGGATTATGACAAGGGAAGCTTCCGCAATACCGCTTTGCAGTTTTGTGGACTGATCATGGCCGACCATGCCAAGTGCGCCATCAATACGATGTTTAATACCGGAACGGTTGCGGGGGTGAGCGCCAATATCTTTGGTGCTGGTTTCCCGAGAAACTTTGTTCCTGATTTTGCCTGGGGCGGTGCGCAGGGATTTGAAGTGTATACACTCAAAAAGATGTTTGAGACCGCTACCAAAGTATACGAACGCCGTGACTTGGACTTTGACCAGCAGGAAAAGGATATTTTAACAGAAATTTTTGAATTGACTAAAACTTACCGACACTTTTAAATAAGCGATGTATAGACCGTAATGGTTGAGACATCGCGCAATACTTATATTATGAGAAAAAAAATCGTAGCAGGAAACTGGAAAATGAATTTAGGATATGAAGAAGGACTGTCTTTATTTTCAGAAATCGTAAACATGGTTAAAGATGAGCGTAAAGGCGAACAGCTTGCCGTCATCTGTGCCCCTTATATTCATTTAAACAGCCTGTCTAAACTGGGTGGCAACGATGTTAAAATAGGTGCGCAAAACTGTCACCAAAATGAAAGCGGTGCCTACACCGGAGAGATTTCTGCTAAAATGATCCAGTCTGTCGGTGCGGAATATGTCATCATTGGCCACTCTGAACGCCGCCAGTACTTCGCAGAAAGCGACAGCCTGTTGTCTGACAAAACCAAAATCGCTTTGGCTAACGGCCTGACCCCTATTTTTTGCATTGGCGAAACATTGGATGAAAGAAACAATGGAAGTTATTTCGACGTGCTCACTACCCAGTTGACCGACGGATTATTTACACTTGATGAAGCGGATTTCGCTAAAATTGTAATTGCTTACGAGCCGGTTTGGGCGATAGGTACCGGACTTACGGCCAGTTCAGAACAAGCACAGGAAGTTCATGCATTCATCCGTAAGGAAGTGGCAAAAAAATATAGCGAAGCTGCTGCAGAGCAGGTTTCCATTTTATATGGCGGAAGTTGCAATCCAAAAAATGCAGCGGAATTGTTTGCACAAAAAGATATAGACGGAGGGCTGATCGGTGGCGCTTCATTAAAATCACGCGATTTTGTGGATATCATTAAAACCTTCAATTCTTAATGCAATATATCCAGGTTACCTTCAGTTTCATACAGGCGGAAGACTATCAGAAAGACCTTCTTATGGATGATCTCGCCAATATCGGTTACAATACCTTCGAAGATACGACCGATGGCTTTGCGGCCTTCATAGACTTTGATCATTACCATGAGCTGTCACTTAAGGAGGTGATCAGCAGTTATGAGCCGGACTTGCAATCCAGTTATACGATAGAAGAAATTGATGCCGCCAACTGGAATGAAGAATGGGAAAAGAATTTTGAGCCCCTGATTATTGACGGACAGTGTTATGTCAGGGCTACTTTTCACGAAGCCCGGCCTCAGTATCCCTATGAGATCGTCATCGATCCGAAGATGGCTTTTGGCACCGGCCACCATCAAACTACGACAATGATGATGCAATACATCCTGGAAGCTGATTTCAGTAACCAGGTGGTGTTGGATATGGGATGTGGAACGGGAATTCTTGCGATCTTAGCCTCTAAGCGCGGAGCGGCTAACCTGGTTGCAATTGACAACGACGATGTTTGTTACAGCAGTGTATTGGAAAATACACTGCTCAACAATATTAACAATATTACTGCTTATTGCGGGGGGAAGGAAGCCATTCCTGCCCATTCTTTTGATACCATTCTGGCCAACATCAACCGCAATATTTTACTGGATCAGATTGCTGATTATGCCAGCGTACTCAAAGCTGGCGGCCATATTTACTTTAGCGGATTTTACGAACATCCGGATCTCGATATGATCAAAGCAGAATGTTTGAAGTTTGGCATACACTATCTAAGCCATAAAAAGATCAACGACTGGGTAGCAGCAAAGTTTATAAAAAAATAATTATTTGTATAGTGATCTATACATTTATTAATTAAAACTTTGTCGGCCGATATTATGTGTAGGTCACGATTTCTTAAAAACAAATATTTTCACACCCAGTGGAATTTCTTTGCTGTTTATTTTTTAAGCACGTTGTTATTTAATTATTAATATAGGCAATCCCTTAATGGGCTATATTTCACTTGTCTAGGTACATAACAATCAAAAGAGAGTGCTGTTTCTGTGTCATATTTAAGGCATCTAACTTAATAATTACATAAATAGATAATTTATAACCGCTAATGTGAGTTTTTGGCACGTGAGTTGAAATAGAATTAATGAATACTATTTTATACATTAAATAATATAAAATTATATACATATCTAAATTAAAAATATGAACACAATTGGTAAAAATATTAGACAGTTGCGCCAGAAGAACGGTTGGAGCCAAGGGGAGGTCGCTAAGCGTCTTAGTATTTCTATTCCTGCTTTTTCCAAAATCGAAACAGGAATAACAGACATAAACATTTCAAGGCTTGCGCAGATCGCAAATCTTTTTGAAGTATCTACAATGGACATCATTTCTAAAGAGGGTGAGAATCCTCAGTCGCTTAATTTTGAGGAAATAAATACCCTAAAAGAAAAACTTTCTGACAGAGAGGAAGAGATCATTAAGCTTCAGAAAAAAGTTATTGAGCTTTACGAAGAACTGCGAGCTAAATAATTAAAACACCTTGCGCATAGTCAGGTGCTTCTTGCCAAAAGTAGCACCTGTTGCATCATGTAACGACAGCATTTTGTCGTTAAAGTCACCTACCCAGGAAAGTTCCAATTCATCATACTGTTCTAGAGGGATCACATATTCTTTCAGTTTAATAAAAAGAGCAGACTCCAGTCCATGCTTTTGGTATTTTGCTTTTGTGCCCATAACGACTGCCCGCATCCTGTTCACTCCTTTCCACCGGTAATATAGAAATTGCAGTTTTTCAATCCATCCAAGCTTTCCTTTCAGGTGCTTGGTCATTTGGTTGGCGTCTGGGATAATTACCACAAAGGAAGCAGGCTCCCCGTCGATGTACGCAAACCAAATTAATTTCTCATCCATAATGGTTTCCATTTTCTTGAAGCTCTCCTCCAGAGTTTCTTCTTTAATGGGCACAAAACTGTCGAAATCCTTCCAGCCATCATTGTAAATCTCCATGAGGTCTTTTACATATTTGCCGGCATTTTTCTTGGAGAAATGCTCAAAAGTGTATCCGGTTTTGGCGGCTACCCAATTTGCGATTTTAGTAAACCTTTCAGGGAAAGGCTTCCTGATATCGAGGTGATTGGTGATCTGTTCATACAGGCGTTCAAAGCCATATGCATTAAAGAACCCCTGGTAATATGGAGGATTGTAGTTCATGCCATAGGAGGGGGGAGTAAAACCATCTACCAGCAGGCCCCAAAAGGAATCGTTTTCTCCAAAGTTGATTGGTCCGTCCATGGCCTTCATCCCTTTTTCCTCAAGCCATTTTTTTGCGGTATCAAATAAGGCAAAAGCAGCATCTTTATCGTCAATACATTCAAAAAAACCCATTCCGCCGGTTGGCTGATCATACTGAAAGGCTTTCTTTTCATTGATAAATGCGGCTACCCGGCCTATGACTATACCATTATTGTCTTCCAATACCCAGCGCTCGCATGTGCCATGTTTAAAAAATGGATTCGTTGCCTGGTTGAATATAGCCTCCACATCTTTGTCGAGCGGACAGATCCAATTGGGATCGTTTTTATAAATGTAACGCGGTACGTCTAAAAATTTGCTGATGGTCTTTGAACTGGCTACATAGATTACATTCATAAATTGGTATCGGCGGTTAAAATAAAAAGCATCCTCTAAAGGGATGCTTTAAAAAAAATATTTTAATAGAATTAATAAGAATCGTCGTCGTCGTCGTCAAAATCATCAAAAGTGTCCAGATCATCCAGAGGTAAATCGAAGTCATCTTCTTCCTCATAAGATTTTTTGTTGTTAAATTCATTTGACTCTTCCCGGTTCACATCTTTGTCCGTATGATCCAAAGAACTTTTTCTACCTGCTTTTTTTGGAGTTTCCATTACTGTAAAATAAAATTGTGTGATGTTTTATTATAGGCTAAAATTACAAAAATCTTTTTTAAAAATAAAGAATGCTTTTGAATTCATTTCTATGTTAAAATTATAATAAAAAGAGTTTTTAGAAAATAAAAACTATGACGCATCCTCTAAAAGTAATGTTTTACAGTTCAATAATTTTTGACAAAAAAAATGGTAAAGTTTTGCTTTACCATTTTTTAACACACAAATGAAACCTGAATTGAGATATAGTTTTAGGTTAGGTAAAAATATCTTTATCAATTCTATAAGAACGTCTTTGCAAACTCTGTTTGCTTTAATATCTATAACAAGTTTAATGCTATTTTCTTAGCTAATGATTTTAACTTAGTAAGTGGTACTAAAAATTGAGTAAACGGTATTTTAGGGTTTAATTGGTATAGAAATAGTCACCAATGTGCCCGAATCTCCGTTCTGCGCCACCGCAATCTGTATCTTATTTGATTCAATCCTGTTCAGTAAATTAATCCTTTCCTGGGTCAGGCTCATGCCATGGCTGATGTGTTTGCCTTTATTGTGCTTCAGAGAATTGTCTATTCCTACGCCATCGTCTGCAATCTTGATCTGCATAAAATCATTCCGCTGCTCCATGACAATCTCTATGTTGCCGCCATCTTCCTTTGGCATAATGCCATGCCATATTGCGTTTTCTATGTAGGGCTGGAGCAACATAGATGGTATTTTAATTTCTTCTTTGTCGAGCCGTTCACCAATCTGGATGCTGTATTTCAATTTATTACCGAATCTTTTTTTCTCCAGGCTCAGGTACAATTCCAGGTATTCCAGTTCCTCTTCCAGGCTGATATAGCTTTTTGTACAGATCTCCAGGTTCTTTCGGATCAGTTTTGCAAAGCCGGTCAGTACCTTATTGGCGGAGGTTGTGTCCTTGGTATTGATATAATGCTGTATGGAGTTCATTACATTAAATACGAAGTGCGGGTTCATCATCGCCTGCAAGGCACGTTGCTCCAGCATCAGCACCTTGTTGATCATCAGCAATTTCTCCTGCTCCTTATCTTTTTGCCTTTTTGTGACAATAACGGCCAGCTTATAAAAAGCCAGGCCGGCCAGCGCAAAAATAAGCAGCATAAACCAGGTGGTCTGCCAGAAGCGTTCCTGCAGGATAAAAGGCACCCGCTGAGGTTCACTCCAGGTACTGTTGTTGGTACGGGCACTCAGCTCAAAAGTATATTTCCCTGGTTCCAATGAAGAAAACTCAAGCCGCCTGTTCTTAGTCTCCGTCCAGTTCGCCTTGGATTTTAATCTATAACGGTAAGTGATGCTTTTGTTTTGAAAGTCGACCGCACTGTAGGTAAAACTGATGCTATTGTTGGACGGGGAGAGCATCAGCGTCGGGGTGTTCAGGCTTAAGACTACTTTATTGCTGAGGATGGAAGATACATATACTTTTGGTGCCGCATCTATTTTATTCTTCTGCGCGTAATGAAAATAGACCAGTCCATTATTGGTGGCAAAATAAACGGTGTCTTTATCGATATACAAGTCATTGACATCGTCTTTGAGCAGTGCATTGGTGTACTCAAAAGTCTCTATGGAGGGGCCGCCCTCATGAAGCAGAATTTTGTTGATCCCATTATTGGTGACCACCCATATGGCATTGTCCCTGACAAAAAGCTTCTTACATATATTATCGGAAAGGCCGTTCTTTTGGTCTACCTGGTGCACAATCTTTTTGTCCTTAATACAAACAATACCATAACCGTCGGTTGCCAGTATCATCGTTCCATCACTTGTTTCTTTGATGTCGTTGATGCGGTTGGTCAGGGCCAGATTGTCCAGGAAATATCTTTCCAGTCTTCCATCCGCATATTTAGATAAGCCGTTTACATTCGAGAACCAGAGGTCCTGATTGCGGTCAAAATACACCCGGTAAGACCTGTTGTTGAAAAAAAGCTTGTTGTCTTTAAAATATTTAGAGGTAAACTCAAACTTGCCGATCCTGTCTTCAAGGACCACCACACCTGAGGACAAAGCGATCGCCAGCTGTTTGTCTTTATCCAAACTGAAGCTTTTGACGACAAATATAAAATTGTCTGTTTCCCTCAGATGGCGTATTTCGGGGTTTTGGCTGTATATATGACTAAAGCTGCCCAGACCATATTCAGAGGCAAAATAAACCGATTCATGTAGCGGGTCTAAAGTCAATTGCCTGATGCCGTTATAGGTTTTGCTATCGCCGGCTGTCAATGTTTCAATTTTTTTTGGCGCAGTGCCCACCACATGTATATTTGCATTGTTCATACCCAGCCAAAGCCTGCCTTTGCCGTCTTTGATCACACTTTTTACAGCGTCGCTTTCCAGTCCGTAATTCTTGTTTAAGATATAGATCCGTTCTGTTTCCTTAGGCAGCATATAAATGCCGTTGTTGGTGGTAAACCAAAGATTTTCCTGTTTGTCGCTGATTACCTGGCTGCAGGCTATACCTTTTAGATAATGGTTGATCAGCCCGTTTTCATTGATATGAAATACGCCACCTGCATTGCTGAGCCATATTTCTCTTTTATTATTGATATAGAAATATCCGGGATCGTTGCGGAGCAATGAAGGATCGATCTGATACAGAAATTGATGTTCCGGGCCATTTTTAAGGTTCAGCCCTTCTTTGTCCATATACGCCATGCTGCCATTGGGCAGATTGAATATTGTTTTAAAGGAGAGCGGCAGGTTGCTGTGCGGCATCAGCCGGAATGTAACGCCATCAAATACCCGCACGCATTGTGTGCTGTAGGCCCAGATTTTACCTGAGGGATCTTCATTGATCACTGTATTGATATACTGATGGTTTACATTGGCCGAGATAAATTTCTTTAAGGATTTCCCGTCCCACATCACCAGCATATTTTTGTTGGTGCCAAACCACCTGTTGCCCTTAGAATCCTGGAAGAAAGATACGACGACTACATTGAACTTCAATAACTTCAGTAGCTTGTCGTTGTACTCGTTATAAATGATGCCGTTAAAAAAATAACTCAGCCTGCCGTTGAGCGATAAAAACCAGATCTTGCCTTCCCTGTCTTCTTTCATCTGGATGATCTGATTGTCCGGTAGTCCATTGTTAATAGAGAAATTCTCAAAAGTACGTCCGTCAAACCGGCTTACACCGGCATCTGTAGAGATCCAGATATAGCCTTTGGAATCTTGCAGCGTGTAATAACAGTAGTTACTCGGCAGACCATTTTTGGTATTAAAATGATTCAGGTAGGTCGTTTGGGCATGGACCTGCGCGCTCCCGAAAAAGTATAAGACCAGTACAAGGACCGGCACAAAGAAAGATCTCTTGGCGGTCACTTCAGGTTCATATAAGATTTGACTTTATCTGCAAAATCACTTGCCCGTCTTCTCGATACGGCTATTTTTTCACCGTTTTTCATCAGGAGTTCCAGCCCGTTTTTAGAATTGTACTCGGCAAGGTGGTTGAGGTTGACAATACTCGATTTATGCACCCGTACAAACTGGTGGTCGGGCAGGATCTCCTCATATTCCTTCAGGCTTTTGGAGACTGTTATTTTTTCTTTTTTCAGCAGGTAAAAGGTAGAATAATTACTTTCTGCCTCTATATGGATGATTTCATCGACCTCTATGACGGTATAACCCTGTCCATTGGGCAAACTGATTTTTTTAAGTTCATTCCGGCTGTTTAAGTTGGATACCAGGTTGTCCAGGTTTTCACTTTTCTCCGCTATATTTTTATTTAATACATAAAAAGCGAGTGCCTTATCTGCAGCTTCTTTCAATTCATCGATATCTATCGGTTTCAGCAGATAATCGACCGCATTGGCCTTGATGGCTTTCAAAGCATATTGATCGTAAGCGGTCGTAAAAATCACCTGTGCCTTGTATACCTGGATGTCTTTGATGAGTCCGAAACCATTTTCTTCGGGCATTGCAATGTCCAGAAAAACAAGGTCTACCGGGTTATTGGCCAGTAAAGTCCTGGCCTCCTGAACAGATTTGGCTATCCCGACCACGTGAATGTGCTCGCAGTTCTCCTGCAAAAGAAAATATAAGGAAGAACGGGCAAATTCTTCGTCGTCGACTAGGATCGTTTGGAGTACCGGCATAATGTAAATCAGGGTGAATTTAAAAAAAAATGAAAGAAAAGATAAATATTTCTTCGACCAATGAATCCAAGCGCTTTTTTCTTGCGTAAGTCCCTGTATAAAATATGACAAAAAGAATATAAAAAAATAAAATCAATCCCTATGAAACCTGCGCAAGCAAGCTTCATAATCATTAAACCGAGCCTTAGCGAGCTCTTGAGAACAGATAAAAAGCAATAAATACAATCGAAAAAACTCTAATAAAAAACCTATGAAAAATTTACAAAAAGAAGAGCTTGAAGTGTTGCAGGAAGACAGCAGCATTTTTACCGCCAACTTACAACGCCGTTCCTTTCTGCAATATGCAGGCGCAGGTATGGCCGGAGTAGCACTTGTAGCCGCAGGTTGCAAAAAAGACAAGACACCTGATAATATGACTGGTGTAACGTTAGACTTTAAAGACGATACCGGTGTATTGAACTATGCGTATGCGTTAGAACAGCTGGAAGCAGCATTTTATATGCAGGTAGCGGCTAATCCACCTTCAGATCTTAGTCCGACAGAACGGTCTTATTTTCAGGATATCCAGTTCCATGAAATCGCCCACCGCGAGTTTTTCAAGAAAGCTTTAGGTAACGCGGCGATCAAAGGTCTGGAAGTAGACTTTTCGAGCATCAACTTTACTACCCGTGCGGGCGTATTGGGTGCAGCCAAGACTTTTGAAGATCTTGGAGTAGCGGCTTACAATGGTGCCGGTGTGCGGATAAAAAGCGATGCCAACCTGGTTATTGCCGGACAAATTGTATCGGTAGAAGCACGTCACGCAGCTTATGTGCGCGATTTGATCTCTAACGGAAGCTTTGCCGATCTGTCCAGCCTGACCGGACTGGGTGCTGATAACGCCAAGGGTTTGGATGGTGCGCTAACGCCAGACAAAGTATTGGCTGCTGCGAAGCCCTTCATCAAAACTAAAATTAACGTCATTAATCTTTAATCTCCTAAAACGTAGAAAACATGAATATCGTAAATATATTAGATGAAATAGAAAAAGTTGACGGTGAGATCTATGAAAGATTGAATCCAAGACGTGCTGCCATGAAAGATTTCTTTAACATGGGCAAAAAAATATCTTTGGCTGCAATGCCATTGGCTCTGGGCTCTATGTTCCAAAAAGCATATGGTCAGACAAACCCGACAGCGGTTAATGATGTGCTTAATTTCGCATTGACTTTGGAGTACCTGGAATATCATTTTTATAATTATGCAGTCGCGAACGCGCCAATTCCTGCAGGTGCACCAAAAAATGCAATCACTACCATCCGTGATCATGAGTTGGCACACGTAAACTTGTTGAAAGGTGCTCTGGGTACCAATGCGAGAACCGTACTTAACTTTGATAATTTTGATTTTACAGCCGGGATTTTTCTCGATGTATTTACCAACTATCAGACCTTTCTGAAAGTAGCTACTGCTTTCGAAGATACAGGTGTACGCGCTTATAAAGGTCAGGCGCCAGTATTAAAAGGCAATGATGTATTGACTATTGCTTTACAAATTCACTCTGTAGAGGCACGTCACGCTTCACACCTTCGTCAAATGGTGGCTGCAAATGTGCCGGGCGCTTCTGGCCTAAAACCATGGATCAGCTTAGGTGCAGGTGGGGTGTCTAACGATACCGGTATCTCGCAGGTGGATGCAGTTTATGCACGTGAAAATACCGATATACAGGCCGGTGTGACCATTACAGGTATCGCCACAGGTGTAACCAAAGCGGCCGCTGTAGAATCTTTCGATGAATTCTTAACAAAAGCGGAAGTGGTGACCATTGCCAATTTGTTCTTAAAACCAGCATTTAGATTATAAGGGTTTTTTATTTGTATAGGTTTAAGTTTGGAAGAGCGTTTCATAGCCGCTCTTCCTTTTTTTTGCTCAAAATTTAGCAGCAGTTTCCGCTACATTGCTTATCTTGTTGCGTTCAAAAATAACCTAAACCCGTATGAAATCTCTTTCACAAGCATTTCTATTCTTAGCAATCCTGTTGCAAGGTACTGTTTCCACTGCCCAGCAAAAGCCAAATATCATTGTTTTCCTGGTAGATGATATGGGCTGGAGAGATACCACAGTTCCTTTTGTAGATGGCGTAAAGCCGGATCACAAAAAGTATCATACCCCAAATATGGAGCGCATGGCCAAAGAAGGCGTCATATTCTCCAATGCCTATGCCGCTCCGGTGTGTACACCTTCCAGGGTAAGTCTGATGAGCGGAATGAACGCTGCCCATCATAAAGTGACCAATTGGACATCGGTATTGAAAGATGTTCCCTCCGATTATGATAACGATCAAAACCCATTGATCACCCCAAAATGGAATTTGAACGGCATGAGTCCGGACAAAGGAATCCCCGGCACCATCCACGCTACGCCGCTCCCGCGACTGTTGAAAGACGCAGGTTATTATACCGTACACGTCGGTAAAGCACACTTTGCCGCCGCTGGAACACCTGCCGCCAGTCCGTACAATATGGGCTTCCTGGTGAATGTAGCGGGTAATGTAGCCGGTATGCCACAAAGTTACCTTTCGGAAAATAATTACGGCAATATACCTCAGAAAGGAACGTATTATTCTGTGCAGAACATGACGGAATATTATGGAACCGGTACTTTTCTGACTGAAGCGCTGACCCTCGAAGCCTTAAAGACTTTAGACCAGCCAATCAAAACGAAACAGCCTTTCTTTTTATATATGGCACATTATGCAGTGCACCTGCCTTTGAATGCCGATGTGCGTTTTTTTCAGAAATATCTTGACGCGGGATTAGACTCAGCGCAGGCCAAATACAGCAGCATGATCGAAGGCATGGACAAAAGCCTGGGTGATATCATGGATTTCCTTAAAAATAAAGGCGTAGACAAGAATACCGTGGTCATCTTTATGTCGGACAACGGAGGCCATAGCACAGCCAATAGGGGCGGGAAGCCACATACCCAAAATTTGCCTTTGCGGGAAGGGAAAGGTTCTGTTTATGAAGGCGGTATCCGCGAACCGATGATCGTTAAATGGCCAGGGGTAGTGAAACCTTCTACGCGCATCGATCAGCCGGTAATTATCGAAGATTATTTCCCCAGCTTGCTGGAAATGGCCGGGATAAAGAACCCCTCACTGGTGCAGCCGGTAGACGGGCAGAGCTTTGTGCCTTTGTTGCGGGGCCAGCGCGCGGCAGATCCGAATAGGGTGTTCACCTGGCATTACCCTCATAAATGGAAAGATAAGCTTTTGGAGCAGATCGATTACATGAGTGCGGTGCGCCAGGGCGATTGGAAACTGGTCTATGATATGAAGACCCAGAAGCTGGAATTGTATAACCTAAAGGAAGATATCGGGGAATTAAAGGATCTTTCGGACAGCAATAAGGAAAAGGTAAAGCAATTGGCCAAAATCATGAGCAACCGCTTCCGGAGCTGGGGAACATTAATGCCGCAGTACAAAGCAGATGGCAAACAGGTGAAATGGGCCGATGAGTTAGCCCCTCCCCATCGCTAAGTTATTCTCAGCTATCTCAAACTTACTTTGTTCGGTTAAGCTTCGGTTAAATTTACTTTTAACCGAAGCTTAACCGAAGGAGCTAAGTAAAATAACCGAACAACTAAAATAATATTTTTTTTCTTTTCATCTACTACCTGTCCCTGACTTAGTTGTAATACATAAAACCAGGTATAAACAGATGGAAAATTTAGATTCTAAAACTCAGGAACTCTTAAAGAAATATCAGGAAGGCAAATGCACAGCAGAGGAAGTGGCTTTGCTGGAACATTTATATAACCTGTCAGCGGGTTCATTGACTCCCGAGAACCTGTCAGATCAGGATTATAATCAGGTCCGCGACGAAATCTGGTCAAAGCTTCCTTTCCACACAGCATCCCAAACCACAGACCATAAAATAAGGAGATTGACTATTGTCAAAAGAGCTGCAATGGTCGCCGCGGTGTTTATTGGCCTATTGGTTATTTATTTTGTCAACCAAAATCAACACCGTAAACCTCAAAATTATACCGCCGATATCCCACCTGGAGGAAACAACGCGGTACTTACCCTGGCTGATGGCAAAAAGATCATCCTTGGGGATGCCGAAAGCGGAAAGATCGCAGAGCAGACCGGCATTAAAATTATTCAGACAGCAGCGGGAGAAATCATCTATGAAGCAACGGGAACCGGAATGGACACATCGGTATATAAGTACAATACCATTGAGACCCCGGTAGGGGGCAAATACCAGGTTCGCCTTCCCGATGGGACTAAAGTCTGGTTAAATGCATTGTCTTCAATTACTTATCCTGTTACCCTGAATTCGGTATCAGAACGCCAATTGTCCCTGACCGGGGAGGCCTATTTTCAGGTTAGTCCGGATAAGCACCGGCCTTTCAGCATAAAGACCTATAATCAGCAGGTTGTGGTGCTCGGTACACATTTTAACATCAATTCCTATACGGATGAACAAGCCATTAAGACCACGCTTTTCGAAGGCCGGGTCAAAGTGATCAATAACGATTCGGGAAAAGAAGATTTTTTAAAGCCTGGCGAGCAGTCCGTTGTACGATCAAATTCCACAATGATAAACAAAGCTGATGAAGAGGAAGCCCTGGCATGGGTGAATGATAAGATCATTTTTAACGATGAGCCACTGGCAGACATCATGCGTAAGGTAGCCAGGTGGTATAATGTAGAAGTGACTTTTCGTGACGGAACAGAAAAGATCACTTTTATGGGTGCCGTTTCGAGGAATAAAAAGATCTCCTCTGTACTCAATTATTTCAAAAGCACAGAAACCGTGGATTTTATATTGAGGGACAACCGCATTGTCGTGGTCAAAAAATAACAATCATAGTATTAACCAATAATAAAACAAGCTGTATGAAGGAAAATATACGAGAAAAAGATTAACCTGAAGATGGTCTTAAAATAAGCGCACTCCAGCTTGAGCCCTGGAGTACGCATCAATTTGAGTCGACCACACCGAAATTCGGAAACTTACTACCAAAACATCCATGTAATTAACCTATTCAAAAGTATGAAACCAATCTGAGATTACCATATGCTGGAAATCTATATCTCCTATTGGTACATCGCTAATGAATACCATTTCTAAAGAATGAAGAAAAATGCTTTTACACCTGGCATGCCATGGCAATGGCGGCCGCAGAAATTTTTACGCATTATGAAAACTTATGCTTTTCTGTTTTTTATTTCTATACTGTCTGTGAGTGCTGCAACATTCGGGCAAAAAATTGTTTTAGCTGAAACAAATGTTCCGCTGGATGTAGTTCTTAAAAAAATAAGGATGCAGAGCGGCTATGACTTTGTTGGCAATACTGCACAGATCAAAAAAGCCAATAATGTATCGATACACGTCAACGGGGCAAGTTTGGAGGAGGCTTTGAACATTTGCTTTAAGAATCAGCCGCTCAGTTATTCTATTCATGATCAAACCATAACCATTTCCCCGAGGCGCGATGTTGCGCAGGCCATCTCTGCTGTACTCATGCAGCAGCGGATCAATGGTACGGTGAAAACCGCTGGAGGCCAGCCTTTAGCGGGAGTCTCCATTAGGCTGAAGGGCAAATCTACCGCCACTACGACGGATGCCAATGGCAGTTTCAGCGTCAATGCGGCTGAATCAGACATCCTGGTCTTTACTTTTATCGGATATGTGAATGAGGAGGTTAAAGCAGGCAACCGTCAGCAGATTAACCTGGTCATGAAAGAGATGTCGACTGATCTGGACGACGTGGTGGTGATTGGCTACGGGGAGGTGAAAAGAAGTGACCTTACCGGCGCTGTTGGGGAGGTAAATGTAGCCGATATGGCCAAAGCCCCTGTTCCCTCTTTTGCGGCGGCATTGGCCGGTCGTGTAGCGGGAGTGACGGTTGCATCCAATGACGGGCAGCCCGGTGAAGAGGGATTTGACATCAGGATCAGAGGAACAGGCTCTATTACCCAGAGCTCGGCGCCTTTATATGTGGTGGATGGATTTCCGATTGAGGACTTCAACATCCGCTCTCTGGATATGGGTGATATAGAAAGCCTGAATGTACTTAAAGACGCGTCGTCTACAGCCATTTATGGTTCAAGAGGTGCGAATGGCGTCATCATCATTGAAACCAAAAAAGGGAAGGCCGGTCCGCCGGTCGTGGCCTATAGTGGTTCAGTGGGTTTCCAGGATATCAGAAAGCGGATGGAGATGATGGACCCGTATTCTTTTGTGAAGTATGTGACCACGAGGGATAAGAATGATACCACGTATATCAACAATTCTACCGGGATGACGCTGGACAGTTACCAGAATTTAGAAGGTGTAAGCATGCAGGATCTGTTGTTCCGTACAGGTGTTGCCAATATCCATAGTCTTTCCGTGAGAGGGGGTACCGCACAAACCAAATACTCTGTTTCCGGTTCCTATTATGGTGGCAATGGCGTAGTCATTAATACCGGGTATAACCGTTACCAGGGCCGGTTTTCCCTGAACCAGACCATTTCACCAAAAATAAAAATGGACTTCAATGCGAACTACAGCCGCGAGACCTCCGATGGACAGAAGGTCGCTACCTCTACGGGCTCAAGTGCCGCCCAGAGCTCTTACCTGCTCTATATGGCGCTCGCCTACAGACCTGTAACCGGGAAGATTGATTTTAATCCGGACGATTTTGCAGATGATTTTACGGATGAGGGTATTATCAGTACTTCCGACTATAGGGTAAACCCTTTTGTATCCGCCAAAAATATCTACAGGAAACGTTTCGCAAACAACCTGATCAGTAACCTTAGCCTATCCTACAAAATAATCGACGGGCTGGTGCTCAAAGTTTCAGGAGGCATGAACAGTTTGGACGACAATGGCGAATACTTTTATAATTCCCAGACCGCTCAGGGCAATCCAAATAGCCCGGCCAACGGCAATGGGCAGTGGGGTGGCAAGACAAAGTTCACGAACCTGACTTTTTCTAACGAGAATACGCTTACCTATACCAAAAAGCTCAGTTCCAAAAGCAAGTTTGATGTAATGGCGGCCAACAGTCTCCAGAAAAGGACTTCTAAGAATGATGGCTTTGTCTCCACTTTCGTGCCCAATGAATCACTTGGTATTGATGGTCTGGGCCAGGGAACGCCTTACAGCACGACATCCGCAAGTTCCCTCTTTACCTTAGAGTCCTATCTCGGCAGGGTGAACTACGATTTTGACTCCAGGATATTGTTGACGGCCTCTTTCCGCGCAGATGGTTCTTCCAAATTTGCCAAAGGCCATAAATGGGGCTATTTTCCTTCCGGTGCTATAGCCTGGAGAATGATCAATGAACAGTTTATGAAAAGCATCAGCTTTATATCTGATGCAAAGCTAAGGCTGAGTTATGGCGCTACGGGCAATAACCGTGTATCGGATTTTGCTTATCTCCCTGCACTCAACCCGACCAATTCTGCCGGGTACGTCTTTGGCGACAACACACCCACCCAGGGCGTGTCGATCAGTAGCCTGGGCAATAGTGAGCTGAAATGGGAAACCACAAAACAATTAAATATCGGCTATGATCTCGGCCTCTTTAAAGACAGGCTGAACCTGACCGTGGATGTATATAATAAAAAAACCAGCGACCTGTTACTAAATGCGGCCCTTCCGGCTTCAACAGGCTTTAACACGGTATATAAGAACGTGGGTGTGATCCAAAACAGGGGACTGGAGTTTACGGTCAATACCATCAATATGCAGCGCAAGAATTTTTCGTGGGAAAGCAGCTTTAACATCAGCTTCAATGAGAATAAAGTGCTGGCGCTGACAGAAGGACAGGACAATATTCAAAATGTGGTCAGCTGGTCGCAGGATTTTAGCAATGTACCGGCCTATATTACAAAAATAGGGCAACCGATAGGGCAGATGCTGGGTTATATTTGGGAAGGAAATTATCAGTACAGCGATTTTGATGAGCCTACGCCTGGAAACTATGTATTGAAACCGGGGTTGTCAGTCAATAACCCGACCATCAGTTCTAAGATGCAACCGGGAAATATTAAGTACAAAGACCTGAATGGGGATGGTGTCATTACGGCCGAAGATCTAACGGTAATTGGCAATGGGCTGCCTGTTCATACCGGCGGTTTGGCCAATAATTTTACCTATAAAGGATTTTCACTGGGTGTTTTTCTGCAATGGTCTTATGGCAATGATATCCTGAATATCAACAAATTTATGTTTGAGGGAGGCCGTTCTACCGGTGGGCATATCAACCAGTTCGCCAGTTACAACAACTATTGGTCGCCGGAGAATCAGAGCAATATCTACCCGAGGCCAGGTGGAAGTACCTTAGATTATTCGTCCAGAATAGTAGAAGACGGCTCTTACCTGCGTTTGAAAACCCTGTCCTTTGCTTACAGCCTTCCGGCAAAGCTGCTGAAAGCGGCGAGGATTAAAGACATCAGCCTTACCGCTGCCGCACAGAACCTGCTGACCTGGACAAAATATTCGGGCTACGATCCTGAAGTATCCACCAAAAATGCCGTGCTGACGCCAGGGGTGGATTATTCGGCTTACCCGCAGGCGGAAACATTTGTATTCGGCGTTAAAGCAACTTTTTAAAAGAAAAATTAAATGATAAAATCATGAAACGCAAATATTTTTTATTGATTATCAGTACGCTGTTAATTGTAAGTTCCTGTAAAAGATTTTTAGACACCACACCAACGTCTTTCTTGTCACCAACCAACTATTACACCACGGAGGCGCAGCTTAAAAGCGCATTGGCGGGTGTGTATAATCTACTGGCAAAAATCTGGCAAACCAATGCACTCAACTGCGGCTGGGATGCAGATCATGCTTTTTCTTATCTGACCAACGTAGGCAGTGACAACCCATCCGGCTGGAACGTTTCAGCCAGCGACCCTTATGTTTCGGATATATGGGAATGGTTGTACAGCGGCATCAACCGGGCCAATTTTCTATTGGAAAGTATAGATAAGCCTGTAATGGATGAGAAAGAGCGAAATGCCATTAAAGGGGAGGCTTTGTTCTTAAGGGCCTTTTACCATTCCTTATTGGTGAAGAATTGGGGTGATGTGCCATTAATGACCAAACATATTACTTCTCCAACAGAGACGAATGCACCACGCACACCGGCTAAAGAAGTATATGAGCAAATCATCAAAGACATGACCGAAGCGGAAGGGCTGGTGAAAACAGCCAGTCAGGTAGCCGGGAACCCGGAACGGATCAGCAAATCAGTGGTCAGGGGCATCCTGGCAAGAGTGTGTTTGCAAATGGCAGGCAACCCGGTCAATGATGTCAGCAAATATGCGGAAGCCAGGAAATGGGCAAAGAAAGTGATCGATCCTGATGAAGATGGATTTCAGCATGCGCTGAACCCTTCTTTCCAGGATGTGTTTATCAAAATGTGCAAAGATCAATATGATATAAAAGAATCTATCTGGGAAATTGGGTTCCAGGATCCTGTGGGCCCTTATTCACTCGGAAGCAGACACGGTTCCTATAATTCCTACCAGTACCGTAATGACGATCATGCGAATGGTTATGCGTACAGCTATGGTTTTCACCGTGTACCGGCAAGGTATTTTTTCAGCTATCCCAACCCCACCTCTTCCACCTCACCGGATGAACGCAGGGACTGGACGATCTGCCCTTACACCGTAGCGGGTGTACCTGCTATAGAAACGCCATTTGCGACGAATGCATATTATACCCGCACCAGCGGAAAATGGAAGAGGGAGTACTGGACTAAGGCACAGGATAAGAACTGGACAGGGATCAATTTTCCCCTGCTGCGGTACTCTGATGTCCTGCTGATGTTTGCGGAAGCGGACAACCAGGTCAACGGCGCTCCCAGCCAGGAAGCGGTAGATGCAGTGAACAAAGTGAGAAGAAGGGCTTATGGAAAAGACTTGCCTTATGAAAGCGTAAAATGGATCACGATCACCAAGGCAGGGACAGGTTATACCTCTAAACCTACCGTTACCGTTACAGGTGGCGGCGGCAGCGGGGTGGAGGTTAAGGTTTTTGTGGCCACGAACGGGGGTCTTTCAAGAATCAAAGTATGGAACGAAGGCGGTAACTATACTTCTGCACCGACGGTTACCATTACCGGCGGCGGTGGAACCGGCGCTACAGCGACAGCCATCTTAAGCCAGCGGGCGACGAGCAATGCGGACCTCACTGCGGCCCAAACCGCAAGTAAAGAGGCTTTCCAGGCCATGATTGTAGATGAAAGAGGAAGAGAATTTGGCTTTGAAGGCTTGAGAAAGGGCGACCTGGTCCGCTGGGGTTTACTCGTGACCCATATGCACCGCGTGGCCAATGATATTGCCAATGGAGATGCTGCTGCCGGTATTCCCAAAGCAGCCTCAGGCCAGCAATATGCAGTGAAATATTTCAACAATGTTGCTGAGCGGGATGCGTTATGGCCATTTTCACCAGCAGAAATGGCTTTAAACAGTGGGTTACGGCCACAAAATCCAGGATGGTAAGTTTTAAATTAAATAAACGAAAATGAAATTAAAATATATCACGCTTATTTTGCTGCTCAGTGTATCATTTGGTTGCAAAAAAGTAAACAATACCGAGGTGAATACTTTTGAAGTGAGCACTGCCGCATCCACTTTTAATGCTGGAGAAGAGGTTGTATTCAAATTGTCGGGCAAACCTTTCCAGATCGCTTTTTATTCCGGAGAGGCAGGAAAAGAGTATTTGTACAAAGATACACCGAAGCCTCCTGCCACAAAAGTAGATGTGGGCAGGCCAATCAAGTCCTATGCCGACGCGGCAATATCAGAATTTACCTATGTTTTTACGGTTCCGGGGACGTACAGGGTTACTTTTGTAGCCCGGAGTACCACCGTCTACACCGATAAAGAATCTGTGAAAAATGTCGATATTACCATTAATTGATTTTTATAGCCGAATAAACGGATTCATCTTATGAAAGAATTATTTAAAAAGATCATATTCTTATGTGTGGCCGTTGCCTTCAGTACCCAGGCATGGGCCGGACTGATCTGCGTCAGATTGATCAAAGAACGCCCGTTCAAATGTACGGCAAAACCCAGGCTTCAATTTTTGACTTCAGCTACTGCTTTTACCCCGGTAAATAAGGCCTGGTATAATGGAGAAAGTGATCTGGAGATATTTTTTGAAGTGGAGACTAAGGTGGAGCCTTTTGTACCGGCTAAACTTGAAATTTACGCTCCGGGTGTCAGGATCGTCCGGGCAATCATTGGCCGTACAGATGTGGACTTTAAGAAGAATGGCGATACGTACAGTTTGCAGATGGTCAACGATACCACAGATGGAAGACATGTGACCAGCACCTACCAAAATCCTAAGGGCGGGGCGAAGATTTCATTTTATCACAACTGGCGATACCGTGTGAGCGGAAAGTATTTGGATATTGCTTATCCCGAAAAGGCACTCGCCGCATCGGCCAACTACGCAATGGCCTGCCAGGAAATGTTAAGGATCATGGGCGGGATGAACGGTGAAAACCAGAAGTTTGTCGGAGAGTTTTTCCTGATCAATTGTGAATCGTCGGCACCAAGGGCCCATCATGATTTTCCGCCCCACTGGCATCTGCAGCACTGGGAGCACGATTATGACCAAAACAATCAAAAAATTCACCGTAAAAAACAATACATCATCCCGCATTATTATTTAGATTCCGCAGGGCAGATCGGGAGTAACAAACAGGGGATCACTCAAAATTATGTAAAGCAAAAATTAGAGAAAAGTGTATTTAACCCAGGTGATACCTGCACCTGGAAAGATACCGGAGGCAACCTGATCTTTCATCAGGTCATTAAAGATGGTGGCCTGGAACTGATTAAGCCAGATGGTGAAAAATGGAGCTTAAGGCCAGACAAAGAAAAAGGGGGCAACGAAGCGGTATGGATCTATAAACTCGAACAACCTATCGCGAGGGTCACCGTGAATGACGATGGGGCTAAGGGCCTGACCACGATACAGGTGGTGTATTATGAAAATAATCGCCCGGGAACTCAATGGTCAGACAAGATTCAATATGATCCCTTTACAGGGAATCGTTGAGGAATCATCCCTTGATCATAATGAAATCAATGCCAGGAAGTTCGAAGAACTTCCTGGCTCATAAAATTGATTTATAAATAACAATTATTTAACTGGTTGTTTTAGCGAATTTCTGTAATTTGCATATTATATAAAACAATGTCTGGTCAAAATATATTGCATGATGAGGAACTCTTTCAAGCTTTCCGGTCTGGTGACCGGAAAGCTTTTACGGTGATATACGACCGTTACTGGCTTCTTCTGTACCATCATGCAAGAAATATGCTGCGCAGTGATGAAGAGGCAAAAGATGTCGTGCAGGAGGTGTTTACCTGTTTGTGGGAGAAGTCTGAAGTAACAAATACGGACCTGCCTTTAGGTGCTTTTTTATATACCGCAACGAGAAACAGGATTCTTAATCTGTTGAAGCATTTAAAAATTGAAGCCAAATATATGGATCATGTTCAGGCCTCTTTTTCCGGTTCAGTTGATCTCTCAGACGCGACCATACGGGAGCGTGAACTGGCAAAAATTATTGAGGAGGGAATAAACAGCATGCCGGTAAAAATGCGCGAGGTCTTCGAGCTGAGCCGCAAGAGCCATAAATCTTATAAGGAGATTTCAGTTCAGCTAAATATTTCAGACAAAACCGTAAAGAAGCAAATCAGCAATGCATTGTATATCCTGCGGATTAAGCTAAACCATTTTTTAATGTTGTTTTAATTTATCCCTGCCGGATAAATTAAAAACAAGTTTTTCCTTCATCCCAACCCAAGGATCAAATTTATATCTTTTCAAAAAAATATGCGAAACATCGCTGAGAATGCTTATTTTGGATTAATCAATATAAACTTATGAGTATGGCAAAAGAGCACGAGTATTCAACGAATTTAGTTTGGACAGGCAATAAAGGTTCTGGCACAATGGATTACAGGTCGTACGACAGGGGTTATGTGATTTCTGTTGAACATAAAGCAGATATTCTCGGTTCCTCAGATTCAGCTTTTATGGGCGACAAAACCAGGCACAATCCCGAAGATCTGCTGGTATCTTCCATATCCTCCTGTCATATGCTTTGGTACCTGCATTTATGTTCGCAGAATGGAATTATTGTATTGGATTATAAAGATAAAGCCATAGGTAAGATGACTGAAAATGCGGATGGCAGTGGTCATTTTACAGAAGTGGCTCTAAACCCCATCGTGACGGTCAATAAGGAAGCGGATATTGATAAGGCCATCGCCCTGCATAAAGAAGCCAATAAACTATGTTTTATTGCCAATTCCTGCAACTTCCCGATCGTACACAACGCAAAGTGTGTGGTCGAGCGTAGCTAACAGCTAACAGAGGTTTATTTTAATACGTGATCACCTGCTCTTCCAGGTGTTCCGGCAGGTCGCGGTAATTGTATTGCTGTCCCCTTAACTGCGGCTCAAACCCCGCTTCGCGGATGGCATCCTGTATGCCGTTGGCAGTGAAGCGGTGCGGCGCACCGGCAGCGGAAACTACATTCTCCTCGATCATGATCGAGCCGAAATCATTGGCACCTGCATGCAGGCACATTTGGGCCACATTCTTACCTACGGTCAACCAGGAAGCCTGTATGTTTTTCACATTGGGCAGCATGATCCTGCTCAGCGCCAGCATACGGATGTATTCATCGCCCGATACGTTGTTGCTGATCCCTCTCAGACGTTTCAGCAAGGTGCCGTCGTCCTGGAAAGGCCATGGTATAAAGGCCAGGAAGCCTTTGGCGTCGGCCGGTTTTTCGCTCTGCACTTCGCGGATCCAGACCAGGTGTTCAAAGCGCTCTTCAATCGTCTCTACATGACCAAACATCATGGTCGCTGAGGTGGTGATGTCCAGCTGGTGCGCTGCGCGCATCACATCCAGCCATTCCTGTCCGCCACATTTACCTTTGGAAATCAGTCTTCTCACACGGTCGTTCAGGATCTCTGCACCTGCACCAGGCAAGGAGTCCATACCTGCAGCTTTAAGCGCTTTCAAAACCTCCGTATGAGAAATGCCTTCCAGCTTGGCGACGTGCGCGATTTCCGGCGGACCGAGCGCATGCAGTTTCAGGTTTGGATACAGTTCTTTGAGTTGTCTGAAGAGGTCGGCATAAAATTGTAAGCCCAGATCGGGATGGTGCCCGCCCTGCAGCAGCAATTGGTCGCCGCCCAGGCGAAAAGTTTCTTCGATCTTGACTTTATAGGTCTCTATATCGGTGATGTAACTTTCATCGTGACCCGGCCTTCTGAAGAAGTTGCAAAACTTACAGTTGGCGATGCACACATTGGTCGTGTTGACATTGCGGTCAATCTGCCAGGTGACTTTACCACTCGGTACCTGTTTCTTTCTCAGTTCATTGGCTACATACGCCAGTTCGGCGGTAGCGGCATGATGGTATAAAAAAACACCTTCCTCCTGTGTCAGAAAATCGAAGTGTAAGGCCCGTTGTAGTAAATCGGCAGTTTCCATACTGCAAATATAGTCAAAAGTCAATTGTCGCGGGTTTTTAGTCGTCAGTCTTTAGTAAAAGTTCCAAAGCCATATTTTTTAAGAAAGAAATGTCTGTAAACTCTTCTATCTTTACGGTTCTAAAAAATATTATGGTAGATTTTAACCGTTTTACACTGGCCAATGGATTGCGTGTACTGGTGCATGAAGATGACACCACGCCCATGGCTGTGCTGAATATATTATATGACGTAGGTGCCCGCGATGAGGAAGCCGATAAGACCGGCTTCGCGCATTTGTTTGAGCACCTGATGTTTGGGGGCTCAGTGAATATCCCCAGCTACGACGAACCGCTGCAAAGGGTAGGGGGCGAGAACAATGCCTTCACCAGCAACGACATTACGAATTACTACATCACCCTTCCCTCGGTCAATCTCGAAACGGCATTCTGGCTGGAAAGCGACCGGATGCTGAGCCTTGCCTTTTCTGAAAAAAGCCTGGAAACCCAGCGCAATGTGGTCTGTGAAGAGTTTAAACAGCGCTACCTCAACCAGCCGTATGGTGATGTGTGGTTGAAGCTGAGACCTTTGGCTTATACTACGCATCCGTATCAGTGGGCGACCATCGGACAAGACCTGAAGCAGATTGAGGATGCCCGTATGGAAGATGTGAAAGCGTTCTTCAAAAAACATTACAATCCGCAAAACGCCATTATGGTTGTGGGCGGGAATGTGAAGACAGCCGATGTAAAAGCTTTAGCGGAGAAATGGTTTGAGCCGATCCCTGCGGGGGAGAAATACCATCGGGATTTACCAAAAGAGCCGCTTCAGACCGAAGCGCGTCAACTGACGGTACATGCTGAAGTGCCGCTGGATGCGCTATACCTGGCCTTTAAAATGCCGGCCAGGACGCATGCAGACTACCAGGTGTTTGACCTGCTTTCAGATATCTTATCTCAGGGGCAGTCTTCCAGGCTGTACAGCCGCCTGCTGAAAGATCAGCAGTTGTTTAGCGATATCCATGCCTACATCACCAGCAGCCTGGATGAGGGCTTGTTTATCGTGGAAGGCAAGCTGGTACATGGGGTGAGCAAGGAACAGGCGGAGGCGGCGATCTGGAAGGAGCTTCAAGAACTAACTGCCGAGCTGGTGAGCGAAGCCGAACTGACCAAAGTGAAGAACAAATCAGAGTCGATCGTGATTTTTGCAGAGATGAGCCTGCTGGATAAGGCGATGAACCTGGCCTATTACGAACTGCTGGGTGATGCTGCGGGCTTGAATACCGAAATAGACAAGTACCTGGCCATTACCTCTGAGCGCATATTACAAGCCGCTAAAACTACTTTTGTGAAAGAACAGTGCTCCACTTTATATTATTTAACTGCCGAGAATGCTTAACCGTACACTAGCCCCTGAATCTAAACAGGTTGAGGAAATTATATTTATAGAACCCTTAAAACAACAGCTGGATAATGGAATTCCTGTTTTTACCATCAATGCCGGTAAGCAGGAGCTGGTCCGCATAGAATTCATTTTTCAGAACGTAAACTGGGATCCCTCTAAGCCTTTGCAGGCGATTGCGGTCAGTCACCTGATCAATAATGGTACGGCACAGCTCAGCGCCAAAGAGATTGCCGATCAGGTGGATTATTACGGTGCTTTTCTGCAAACGGAATACGGTGCAGACCAGAGCACGGTGAAATTGTATACGTTGAATAAACACCTGGCTTCGGTATTGCCCATCGTGCGTGCTATCCTTACAGAAAGTGTTTTCCCTGAGCAGGAGCTGGCTATTTTCGTCCAGAATCAAAAGCAGTCTCTTTCGGTCAACCTGCAGAAGAATGACTTTCTGGCCAGGAAGCGTTTTGCCAATGCCTTGTTTGGCGATACGACTTACGGCTCGAATATCGAACCCTCTGATTATGATGCTTTAAAAAGGACGGATCTTCAGGCATATTTTGCTGCGGCCTATACCGCAAAAAACTGCACCATCATCGCAGCCGGTAAATTTGAGCAGCAGGAGTTTGATATACTCAACCAGATATTCGGCAAGGAAATGGACCTGGGTACTGGCGCTGCGGTGAACCAGTTTTCTTTTCAAAAGCCTGCAGCCGGCGAACTGAAAGTGGAGCGGCCGGAGGCGATACAGTCGGCCATCAGAATGGGGGCTTTAGGGATCACCCGTGATCATAAAGACTTTGCCGGTTTCCAGGTATTGAACTGCCTGCTTGGCGGCTATTTTGGCTCGAGGCTGATGGCCAATATCCGTGAAGATAAGGGATATACCTATGGCATTGGTTCGGCAGTGGTGTCCATGAAAGATGCCGGTTATTTCTTTATCGCTACAGAAGTAGGGGCGGAGGTATGTGGTGCCGCGCTTCAGGAGATAGAAAAGGAAATCACAGAATTGAAAACCACGCTAGTCCCGGAAGAAGAATTGGGACTGGTGCGCAATTATATGCTGGGCTCCATGCTGGGCAGTTTGGAAAATGCATTTTCCCACGCTGATAAATTTAAAAATGTGTATTTCTCCGGACTGGACTACCGGTATTACGACAATTATATTCGTACCGTCAAGACCATCAGTTCCGAAGAACTGAAAACATTAGCGAATACTTACCTGAATACTGCTGACTTCAGCAAAGTCATTGTGGGCAAATAGTTATTGATCCTGGCTATTCTATTTTAGCCAGGATTCCTTTTTGCTTATCGGCCTGGTAGATCTTTTTAGAAAAGGCCACGTACTCGTTGTATTTAGCGGGCGGATATTGCCTGTTTACAATGGTCTTGCTGCGTTTGTAGATCAGCTTACCGTCCTTTACCTCGGTTTTTGCGGTGTATTTTCCAAATTCCGATTCGATCACCACATCTTTAGGAACGAATTCTACTTTATAGCCTTTGGGGATGGTATAGAGAATCTCGTCTTCATCATAATAGCTGTAAATCAATCCAAACGGTGTTTTTCGGTCCTCTATTTCTGTGATTGTTCTCTCCTGCCTGTTGAGCAGGTTTAAAGTGACGAATAGCTTGTCGCCGCCTTTGGTCAGCAATTGCGTAGATTTCAGATTGATCTTCTCATTGAGTACCGCTTTGTCTTTATCGGGCTGTAAATAGCTGAATGAACTGATCTGGATGTTTGGAATGCTCAATGAGTTCATGATCGACTTGCGTTGTTCTGTTGGCTCGATATACAGCAGCCGGGCATGGTCCTGATACTGGGCATTGCCGAACTCCGTTTCAATGAGTATATCGGCAGAACCTTCCGCATCCAGCTCTACCTTCGCCAGGCGCTTTTGGTAATTGTTCATCGGCGTGTAAACCGGTGTTTGTGCAAGTCTGCCGCCCTCCGGTGTCACCAGCAATACAGTTCTGTCCGAATTGCCCTGTCCGATGAATCCGGTCGGCACCGTTTGGCTTGTGCATTCCAGCCAGGTTGTGTCTTTCTCCAGTGGTACACAAAGGATCATGTGATTGGCCTGGTTCAGGCTGGCAAATTTCTTGTTCAGGGAAGGCATGTCATTGCCGATCACGACCAGGTTGGAAGGGATGTTGACTTCCTGCAAAAGTGCCTTCATATAATTGGATAAACCTTTACAATCGCCATAGTTTACGGCAGCAACCTTGTCGGCCGCGATTGGTCTGTACCCACCGATACCGAGTTGCACACCCACATACCTGGTGCTGGACTGGAGATAGTTGTAGAGGATCTTTATTTTCTCCGCAGGTGTTTTTGCGTCTTTGACCAATTGCTGTACTTTGGCTTTTGTTGCTGCAGGAAGTATTTGGGTGGTATTGCTCAGGGAATACAGCCAGGCGCCCATGGTGGTCCAGTTTTCGATGTTACCTTTTGATTTGTCAAATTCAAATTCATTGGGCGCCACGGTTACCCAGGGCATCACATTCCTCAGACCGGTGCTCATCACTTCATACTCCAGTGCGGGTACATTTTCGCAGCTCCATTTGTATTGCACTTTATCTTTTACTTTAATGGAATCTGTCTTCATGCCCTTGCTCTTCAGATATTTGAAGGTCATCGTTTCCGGAATCCTGAAAGTATAGCTTGATTTCTCTATCGCGTAGCCCCATGAACTGGCGGGATACCAGCTCGGGTAAAATCTGATCCCATTGTAATCTATTGTATAACTATACACGATGGTATAGGGAAAACTGGTGTGTAAGAAATCGAGGTATTTGATGCGGTCGTCCTGGTAGAGTGTGCCGTCGGATACGGCGCTGCGGTCTTTAAAATCAGAGCTTTTATAATCCTTTATTTTGTTGCCCTTGCTGTCATACAGGCTTGCTTTCAGATTGGATACGCTGGAGAACTTATCGTAAAACTCGTGCATGCTGGACGCATCTTCCCCGTTTTTGTTCATAATGGTGACCGCTGTTTTGTAATTGTATACCGCTGTTCCGGAGTTCTTGATTTCATAGTCCTGCTCCTCGTTCCGGATGATGACTGAAGCGTTTTTGGTCAGCTCAGCAGGAATTTTAGCCACATCATATATACCCTGTGCATAGATTTCAGGGCCACCCAATAACGCGAGGGCAATAAAAAATAAGGATCTTCTCATAATTACATTTTCTTGAATACGATTTGTTCGGCTTGTTTTCTCACCACATTCTTAAAAAGCTCTTTCAGGTAGTGGTATTCTTCAGAACTGAATACGGCTTTTTTGAAGGTGATCTTACTTAAGATCTGGAATTTATTTTCTTCAGTAGCAAAGGTAAAGGTGAAAGCGGCGTCGCTGTTGGGAAGGACCAGCTTCTCATTTTTAGGGGTTTTGTCCAGTTGATATCCTTTAGGAAACTCCACTACGATGCGGTAATTCTCTTCAAAGGGGAAGGCAAAGTCAACCGGGAAATTTCTTTCCTCCAGTTTAAAGGGGTTTTCTTTTGTCCGCTCAAATAGGAGGGGTGTGAAATAAGCCAGGTTTCCCGCTTCTTCTACATTGTCCTCAATGACGACATCCATTGCCTCCAGCAAATCTTCGCTGTGCTTGTCCAGGTTTTGGATCTGATAGTTTTTGATGCCAAGACCGGGTTTGTCGGTTTTATAATCTTTCAGGAAGTCGGCTTCGTTGGCTGCAGAACGGTATGAGTCCCTGCGGCGCAGCGCTTCGTAATGAGAGCTGGACAGGTACATTTTTCCGCTCAGCTTATTTTCTGCATCCAGGGTCAGCATCATGCTGATGTTTTTCCTGCTTAGCCTGTCTTCTTCCAAAGAAATCCAGGTGGCGTTTATGGCTTCCAGGTCAACTTTAAGCCCCTGGTGGTTCAGGTTTTGAAAGGCAATCAGGTTGGGCAAATGGTCTACATCTGTCGCATCCAGCAGCAGTTTTTGTTCGCCCAGTTCTGCTTGTATGATCACGTTATCAAAGTCGGTCAGCATCGGGAAACCCGGGTGTGCGCCATTGCTCCTTGTGCTCAACAACACCGGCGAAGCCTTGATGTTTGCTTCCATTAAAAGGGTGAGCAGGCAAAGGTTGATGTCGGCTGAGTTTCCTGCCTTTTTTTCAAAAATGGTCTTCGGGTTCACTTCAGAGGTATAGAGGTTGTGGCTCCCGTTCCATTTGATGTTGTTTTTGACATAGTGGAAGATCATCTGCACGATGGTATCCGGTTTGGTTTCCGTCTTGATGATGTCTTTTAAAATGCCTTTGCTATAGCTTCGCTTCTGCACAAAAGATCCGAAGTTTTCCTCGTCTTTTAGGCTCTTGACAATTTTTGGCCAGGAAGAGGTGAATTCTTTATATAGCTGACCAGGCACCTGGATTGAACTGAGTTCAAAGCTTACTTTGCTGATGTAGTCTTCCATCGTCGTGATGAAATTTTCCTTTTTTAAACCCGGTACATTTTCAGCCATAAAGCGCATTGTTTGGCAGTTTACCGAGAAACTGCCGCCGCCGCTCGAAAACGTTTCCGAGGTAACTTCCTGTTTTTTATTCAACATCAGGTAGCCGCCCGCCCGCATTTTGTATTTATAGTATTCCGGGATGGATACCTCAAACTCGGAATACAGTGTAGGAATTTCTTTCTGGAAATACCAGGGCCTTAAGGTGAAGATAAAGTCAGATACGATCTTGTATTTATATTCTATAACAGATCCTTCTTTAACATTGGGCAAGGCAAACTTCTTGAGGGTATAATTCTTGTCCTGTTTTTCCGAGAACTTCGCATCTTTGCTGATCTTGCTTGTGACGATCTTGCCATTTTCCAGGTTGTACGTAGCCGCTTCCATATTGTCCAGCCTTGTTTCCGAAGAATTTGATTTATAAAACTGCAATTCCAGGTTGGCGTAGTCATACCCCTCCTTATTGAGGATTTTATAGCGGGTATGGCGTTCGAAGACATAAACGAAATCTCCGGATTTTGCACTTAGTTCAAAATAACCCCGGCCTACATCAAACAGCGCAACGGCGGATGCAGCGGAGTCTGTTCCGCTTACTTTAGTGTCGAATTCAGCGGCATCTATTTTTCCGAATTTAAATGTTGGTGCTTTGGCAGCAGGTTTTTGTTGTGCGTAAGACCCTATTCCCAACAAAAGAAGGAATAGAACGAGTATCTCTTTTCTAATCATGAGTGCGTTAATATTTTATGCAATGATAATATTAATCTCAGGAATAGAAAGAAAGTTATTTCTATTTAATTCTCAGTAAAGTCACGATGCCGTCCATAGTACTCACCAACACTGTTTTTTTGTCCAAGACATTGACGGTGTTGACCATAGAGTTATCGATCTTATGTGCCCAAACTGTTTTTTGAGCTGCCGGATCGATGGCGTACACCGTTCCGTTCTTGGTCCCGAAAAATGTATTTCCGGCTTTTGAGATCAGCATAGAGGGCACATGTTCATAGCCAAATCCAACGTTTAGCCTCCAGGCTACACCGGGGTCTGTCCGGAGGGTCTTGTAGGCGACGATTTCATCCTGCATGGTTTTGCCATAAATGAAAGAGCCGTCTTCAGACAGCCCTGTAGATTCCCTGACGGTAGCTTCTTTGTTTCTCCAAAGGGTTTCTCCATTGCTGGCATCTATAGCGCTAAGGTACCTGTCGGGTGCGGCTATATAGACTACCCCCTCATGCGCCACAGGGGTGACCATCGCCGGAGAATACATCCTGCTGCCGTGCCCATTGGTCCATTTCCACAGGAGTTTACCATCAGTTTGATTTAAAGCATATAGGTACTTGCCCCAGGAGCCGAATATCACTTTGCCCTGGTACAACAGGGGTTTGCCTACGATACTGCCCTCTACACCGTCAAATGCCCAGATCTGTTTGCCGGTTTTAAGGTTAATGGCGCGGAAGGTATTGTCGCTCGACCCAATATACACCACGCCCTGGTCTATGACTGGGCTGCCAAGCACCGAGGCGTTTGCTTTGAACTTCCAAAGCTTTTTGCCCTTTTCGACACTCAAAGCATATACAGCGCCATCGCCAGAACCGATCACGACGGTATTGCCCTCAATGGCTGCTGAAGAATAAATGGCACCTTTCGTTTTATAAACCCATTTTTTGCTCCCGTCTTTCCTATGAAGGGCTTCTATTTCCCCGATGCTGTTGCCGAAAATCACCAGGTCATCCGATGCCGCAGGTGTGTTGACTACATTGGCTGCCGCATGGTATTTCCATACCTGTTCTACCTGTGGGTAGGTGGTATTGATCGCATAAGAAGGTCTTGGGTAAGTCCGGGTGCTGTCATTGACAAAGTGGGCCAGTTTAATACTTCTCCATCTTGGCAGCACGTCGAGTCCGGGTTTTTTTACCGCGAATAAAACCGAATCAGGAGCCATGGTTACGATATTGTACCCGCCCAGGCTGTCTTTTGCCCGGAGATTGGAACGGCCCATCGTACCCGGTATGCCTTCAAAATCAAAGGCTTGGTTGGCATGGCCATGTCCGCAGATCGCATATTGTATGTTGTAGTTCCTGATCCTGTTGGTGGCTTCATACCAGTTGTCGAGGCTATTGTCGATCGGGTAGTGGTTGATGAACACCACCGGCATATCTTTAGGTGTTTTGGCCAGTATTTTGTCCAGCCAGACGGAGGCATCGCGTGGGATGTGGCCGTCTGACATGCGCACATAAGGGCCCGACGCGCAGGCAATGAAGCGGTATCCCTTATGGTCGAAGGTAAATTTATCATCGCCAAAGGCCCTGATGAAATCTACGCCGCCCGATTCAGACCAACCGGTATCGTGGTTGCCGGGAATGACATACCAGGGCTTTTTTAAAGCAGAGAGGATTTCTTTGGCCAGTTTTATTTCCAGCTTCGTACCCATTTCGGTGACATCACCGGTTACAAGGATAAAATCGAGGTCATTTTGCCGGTTGATATCCTGTACAGTACGCCGTAAATCTTCTTCACCGGTGCTCGTTCCAACGTGCGTATCTGTCACAAAAGCATATTTGAAGGTTTGTGCCTGAGCGCCACCGATGGCAGACAGAACGATAAAAAAAAGAAGGAGGGTAAGTTTCGATTTTTTGAACCTGGATGTAAAAAGTGTCATCTGCGGGAGTTTTTAGGTTTTTTGCGGTTTCTTGCCGGTAAATATCGCATTAATATTTTATCTTGCAGGATGCTACAATCTCTTTTCCGTAACAATGCATTGATATTATGTATCATGCTGCTTTCTTTAGGTCATATATCGGCACATTCCTTAGAAAAAGCACCGCCAAAACCGTTGAAGCTGGGTTTTAACATCCAAATTGGTAAAGTCACTGCGGCTAAAATGCAGGAAGCTAAACTGGCGGGTATAGATTACCTGGAAGTCTCATTTGGGGAGTTTGTTGACGAAAAGCGGAATTTTAAGATTCCTGAAGCAGAGATCGTGGAGAAAGTAAAGCAGGCAAAGCTGGCTGCGGACCAGGCAGGGATCAGGATCTGGTCGGTCCACATGCCCTTTGGGCAGCATATCGACCTGTCCCTGGGCAATGAAGCGGAGCGTCTACAGGTTGTGGCGCTCCAACGTAAAGTTCTTCAGTTTTGTGCCCTGCTGAAGCTGGAGATTGTCTTGTTTCACCCAAGCTGGCACCTGGGGCCTAATGAACGCGAATTGCGTAAGCAGCAATTGGTCAAATCGGTCAATGAACTGAACCCGGCGGTGAAAAAGCTGGGCGCAAAAATGGTGATCGAAAATATGCTTGGATTTGAAATGGTGGTCAATAAAACACGCGAAAGAGCGCTATGCCGGACTGTAGAAGAGACCGTAGAGATTATGAACAGGCTGCCGTCCAGCGTGTACTCTGCTATTGATATGAACCACATCAAGGATCCTGAATTGTTGATCAGGGCGATGGGGAAAAGGCTGAAGAGTGTACACATTGCCGATGGCAATGGCAAGCAGGAAAACCATTTCTTTCCTTGCTCGGGTGAAGGCAGCAACAACTGGAAGGAGATCCTGAGGGCGCTAAATGAGGTAGGCTATAAGGGCCCCTTTATGTATGAAAGCAAATATAAAAACCTGAATGAGCTGAAGCCTTGTTACGAAACTTTGTATAAAAATGCTTTTCTGTGATTGGCTGAAAATGATTAAATTGACTACTATAAATTATTTAATCTGATTGTAATCTTTTTGCTCAGAACATCCAATATTTACCCTGCTATTGTGAATACGCAATAATAGTCGTATTTTTGCCCGGCAAATAGTAACTCTTAAATTATTTGCTATGCAACTCGATCCCAATAAATTTATCTCCGAAGGACTGACATACGACGACGTATTGCTGGTGCCTGCATATTCTGAAGTCCTGCCACGCGATGTGGATACCGGGAGCTTGCTGACTAAGAAAATCCGTATCAATGTTCCTATAGTATCTGCGGCGATGGATACCGTTACAGAGTCTGGTTTGGCCATTGCCATTGCCCAGGCGGGTGGTATCGGCATGCTCCACAAAAACATGAGTATTGAACGACAAGCCGAGGAGGTCCGTAAAGTAAAACGCTCCGAAAGCGGAATGATCCAGGACCCTGTAACGCTCAATGCAAATGCATTGGTGGCAGATGCTTTCCAGATCATGAAAGATTTTAAGATTGGTGGCATTCCGGTTATCGATGCAGACAATAAGCTGGTCGGTATCATTACCAACCGCGACCTGCGTTTTCAGAAAGATATGCAGCGCCCGGTTTCTGAGGTGATGACCCGCGAAAACCTGATCACGGCAGAGGAAGGTACCACGCTTTTGCAGGCTGAGGAAATCCTGCAGGATTATAAGATTGAAAAACTTCCGGTGATCAGTAAAGACGGCCGTCTGGCGGGACTGATTACTTTTAAAGATATACAGAAATATAAAAATTATCCTAAGGCTTGTAAAGATGAGCGTGGCCGTTTGCGCGTAGGTGCTGCGGTAGGTGTCGCGTCCGACAACATCGACCGTGTAGCTGCTTTGGTGCAGGCCGGGGTGGATGTGGTGACGGTAGATACCGCTCATGGACATTCTAAAGGTGTGATCGATATGGTGAAGGCCATTAAAGAAAGATGGCCGGATCTGCAGGTGATCGCCGGAAACATCGCGACAGCCGATGCCGCCCGTGCTTTAGCAGCCGCTGGTGCGGATGCGGTTAAGGTTGGTATCGGACCAGGCTCTATCTGTACCACCAGGATCATTGCCGGTGTAGGTGTACCACAGTTGTATGCAGTATTTGAATGTGCGCAGGCACTGATAGGAACCGGGATCCCGGTGATTGCCGATGGCGGTATCAAACAAACAGGAGATATCGTAAAAGCGATTGCTGCTGGTGCAAGTTGTATCATGGCAGGTTCATTGTTTGCAGGAGTGGAAGAATCACCCGGAGAGACGATCATTTACGAAGGACGTAAGTTTAAATCGTATCGTGGTATGGGTTCGGTAGAGGCGATGGCCCAGGGGTCTAAGGACCGTTATTTCCAGGATGAGACCGATGTGGTCACCAAATTGGTTCCTGAAGGTATTGTAGGCCGTGTGCCATACAAAGGAACTTTAGCAGAAGTGATTTATCAATATGTAGGTGGTTTGAGGGCAGGAATGCACTATTGCGGAGCCGCAACAGTTGAAGATTTACAGAAAGCGAAGTTCGTAAGGATCACCGCTGCTGGCATGAGAGAAAGTCATCCACACGATATTTCAATCACCAAAGAAGCACCAAATTATTCAAGATAGCCTTTCGTCATTGCGAGGGAAGCAAAGCGACGAAGCAATCTTATATTGATTATCACTTTAGATATGAGATTGCTTCGTCATTCTTCCTCGCAATGACGACGCTAATTAGACTATACTAATAAAAAGACCCTACAAAAAATCATTCGCATTAATCGCCCAGGTCCAGGGCTTCTTGAATGTACTGAAAGTACGCAATCGATCTAATTTAATTTCATGCTGTGTGGCATTTTCAATGGCTGACCTGTCAAAGGGGCCACTTTCAGTCACGCTCAGTTTTTTTGTCAAAAAGTTATACTGCTTTTTGGTCATTTCTCCGGTTCCCCGATGGCGTGAGGTATTGCCTGCCTCGGCCAGGTACCAATCCTTATTTTTATATTCAAAAGCATAATTGAGCAGCCAGCTCCAGTTGCTGCCCCCTTCGAAACTCAGTAGCAGTCTGTTAGATGCAATGGCCATAGGGTTTAGAGGGTCCCCCAACACACCGCCTTCACCGCTTCTCAAGATAAAATCATTGTTTTGCAAGGCTAACGTGTATTGCGAAGAATTCTTATTTTTAAAATAAACAGCCAAAATTCTTGGTTTTTGAATTTCGGTGATCAGCTCGGTCGTATTGTCGCCATAGGCTCTTTTTTCTTTAACGGCCGTATGGAATTCGAAGATCAGGGCCAGGTCTTCCAGCTTATCCTGGTTCAGGTCGCCCCTTACGCTGTCGATCAGTACCCAGCGGGGAGGGACAACATCCTTGATGGATTTCCCTTGTTTTGCTAAGGCAGGGTAGGTGAAAGTCTGTGCGGTAACTATGCAGCTAAAAAATAGGAGAATGAACAGGACCGTTAGGGATGGTTTCATGTAGCTAATAACGTTCTTTTTTTTTGATTAGTGCGGATATTTGACTTTCTTCTGAGCTGCGCAGCTTTTTCTTCTGTTCTCTCGTAAGTTGTAAAACCAAATGCTGATGTCATTTGTAGTAAGGTAGATAGCATGTATAATCATATTATTATGGAAAAAATGATTCAGGTACTTTGTTCAAATGAGATCGATGCTTTTAAAGCATTACAGGCCTTACAGCAACTTAATTCAACCAAAGATATCGCCCTTGGCGAAACGTATGTCATCACTAAGGATCCTGACGGCCACACCGCACTGAGGTCGGCTAAAGACAAAACAGAAGGGTATGTGACCCTGGGCGGGGGTGTGCTCGGCGGACTGATCGGTTTACTGGCGGGTCCCCTGGGCTTGATCGTAGGGGTCGCGGGAGGTTTGTTGGTCGGTTCAGCGGGAGAGACTTTAGAGGCGGAAGATGTCTCTGATTATTTGGATCAGGTGTCTGCCAATATTCCAAACGGATCTTCGGTATTGATCGCCCATCTTTGGGAAGACTGGGAAACACCGGTAGACCAGGCCTTGGCGCCATTGCAAACAGAAATCAAACGCTTTAACGTCAGAGAAGAGATCTTCGTTCCGGCCAAAACTGATTTGGAAAAGGTGAATGAGGATATTAATGAGGCAGAGAAGCGTTTTTTGGAGGCAGAAGGATCAGAAAAAGCAGAGTGGAATATGACTTTAACGGCGTTGAGAAACAGGCGGGATGCATTGCAGCATAAGTTGGACAGCCATGTGGATCTTCAGGAAAAGCAATACCAGGCCTGGATGAACAATTATGATGGGAGCGAAAAACAATACCAGCATATGCTTGACCAGTTTCAGAGGCCGAAATAGCAGGACCACAAATTGGTTTTGCCTGGGGACTACGCTGCGCCTATTCCGTGCCTAATCCACGTCAGCTTCGGGTAAAGTACCCTTTGTATGGTTCTGACGCGAAGCGAATGCGAAACAAGGGCGGATCTTTCCACACTGTGTCTAACACAGGTGGCGCGGCGGCCGGTACAAGTCTACTGGTGAGGTGTACCCACTACACTAAGTAAAATAAATACATTATATTCTGTGGTTCAGCCAATAAGATCTTACGGATTGGGGGAGTAATGGTGGCCACTGGAAAATAATGAAATAGTTCTTTTCAAATTATATGCCCAATAAATATAGATATGGCGAAATATAAGAGTGGGATAAATGGCCCTTTTTCCGGGAAGATTGGTCCGGTGACGGGCTCCAGCTGGAAAGGGACACCGTATATAAAGAGCAATAACCGTGTGGCGCCTGAGCGGAAACCTTCAGTGGCGCAACTCAATCAACGGATGGTGTTTGCGATGGTGAGCCGCTGGCTGAGGCCGATGAAGGAGAATGTTCTTTTAATTGTTGTTGAGTTGAAGAAATTTATATAGATTTACATTGTTTAATGCCGATTGTGTGATATTTATCACACAATTCATACTTAACTTGTGATTTTATGCAAATTGAAAGAACTGTACAGAAAAAATTATCAGCATGGAAAATAGATCCAAACCGTAAGCCCCTGGTGCTTCAAGGCGCAAGGCAGGTGGGTAAAACCTGGTTGTTGAAATATTTTGGTACTGTGGAGTTTGATAATGTAGCCTATTTCAATTTTGAGGAACAGCCAGATCTGAAACAGTTTTTTGAAAACACTAAGGATATCAAACGCATTGTGCAGAATTTATCTTTGGTGCATGGTTTGCCAATAGAGCCGCAAAAAACATTGATCATTTTTGACGAGATACAGGAATGTAACGAGGCGCTAAATACTTTGAAGTATTTTTATGAGAATGCACCGGAGTATGCTGTGGCCAGTGCTGGGTCATTACTGGGTGTTGCGATGTCAAAAGGTAATTCATTTCCGGTAGGTAAGGTTGACTTTTTGCAGGTGAACCCTATTAGTTTTTCTGAATTCTTATCTGCGGATGATCCTCAGCTATTTGCATACGTGGAAAGTATAGATAAATTGGAACCTATACCTGATATTTTTTTTAATCCATTAGTAGATAAGTTAAAGAAGTTTTTTATTTGTGGTGGAATGCCTGAAGCGGTAGTCGCATTACTGGAACAGCAGGATATAGAAAAAACGCAACAGGTATTGCAAAATATAGTAAATGCGTATGCCCTTGACTTTTCTAAATATGCAGAAAGTAAGGATGTGCCTAAAATCAATCACTTATGGTTATCCATTCCTTCACAATTGGCCCGCGATAATAAGAAATTTCTGTACCAAAGTGTACGAACTGGTGCGCGGTCCAGAGAATACGAGGATGCGCTGCTTTGGCTTTCGCATGCTGGTCTGGTACATCGGATTTTTAAAATTACCAAACCTGGCCTTCCTATTTCCGCTTATGATGACCTGTCGGCATTTAAGCTCTATCTGCTTGATGTGGGACTGCTACGTCGGCTTTCCTTACTTGATCCGATAGCGGTTAGGGAAGGAAACCGGTTGTTTACTGAATTTAAAGGCGCACTGACCGAAAACTATGTGCTGCAGCACCTGGTCAAAAATTTTGAGGTGCAGCCACGCTATTGGACTTCGGGTAACCAGGCAGAGGTTGACTTTATCATTCAGCTGAAAAATGAAATTATCCCTATTGAGGTGAAATCTGATGAAAATGTGCGCAGCAAAAGCCTGTCTATTTACAATGGGCTTTATGAACCCTCTGTGCGGGTAAGGTATTCGCTAAGGAACCTGAAAAAACATGATGGGTTAATTAACATCCCCTTGTTTTTGGTTGACTATACAGAGAAATTACTTGCGCTATAGCTGTTAGACGGTATATCCGTCACACCCAGTTCTCAAATTCCTCAACAACTTTTTATTAAATGATAACTGTTTGTATATTTCGGAGAAAGTCCCTTCAATCCGTGCCAAACTTGCCCCTTAATTTTCTGCCGAGTTCGGTAGCGAATGATCCAATTGAGATGCAGCTACAAAACTCAGTTCAGCCAATAAGATCTCACGGATTGCGGGAATAATGGTGGCCACTGGAAAATAATATATCTGGGGAGTATTGGTGATCAGATATCACCCTTGTAGACCATATTCCATTTTGGACTTTTGTCATGCTGAAAATTAGATTTAACTTGTGCGCCTGAACGTTGGAGTTCAGGTAATTTCAGGTAAAATGAATATCGAGTTCAATAAGAATGAGGATGTAAATAAACAATTGGCCTTTGAGGTGAAAACCCGGCTGAAGAAGATTAAGCTTGGAGGCGGGGAAAAGAGCGCCGCCAGGCAAAAGGAAAAAGGCAAGATGCTGGCCAGAGAGCGCATTGCTTATCTAATCGATCAGGAAACTGAATTTCTGGAAGTAGGTGCATTCGCAGCGGAAGGGATGTATGCAGAGGAGGGTGGCTGTCCGTCGGCCGGTGTGGTCTGCGGTATTGGCTATGTGAGTGGAAGACAGTGTATGATCGTGGCCAATGATGCAACGGTGAAAGCCGGCGCCTGGTTCCCGATGACCGCCAAAAAGAATTTACGGGCGCAGGAGATTGCGATGGAAAACCGCCTGCCTGTGATTTACCTGGTAGACAGTGCCGGGGTATATCTGCCGATGCAGGATGAGATCTTTCCGGATAAAGAACACTTTGGCCGGATGTTTAGAAACAATGCCCTGATGTCCTCAGATGGAATTGTACAGATCTCGGCCATTATGGGGTCTTGCGTAGCCGGTGGGGCATACCTGCCGATTATGAGCGACGAGGCCATGATTGTAGATGGTACCGGTTCGGTCTTCCTGGCGGGTTCATATCTGGTGAAATCGGCTATTGGGGAGGATATTGACAACGAGACTCTGGGTGGTGCGACGACACATTGTGAAATATCCGGGGTTACGGATTATAAGCATCCTAATGATCAGGCTTGCCTGGACAGCATTAAAAATATAATGAGTATGCTGGGTGCCCCTCAGCAGGCAGGTTTTGATCGTATTAAACCATCTCAGCCGAAATTGAATCCGGAAGAGATCTATGGAATACTGCCGGAGAACCGGGAAAAGCCTTATGACATGATGGAGATCATCAATAGGCTGTTGGATGGTTCTGAGTTTGAAGAGTATAAAAAAGGATATGGACAGAGCATCATCTGCGGACTTGGCCGTGTAGAGGGTTGGGCTGTGGGCATTGTAGCCAATCAGCGTAAGGTGGTTAAATCCAAAAAGGGCGAGATGCAGTTCGGTGGTGTTATCTACTCCGACAGCGCAGATAAAGCGGCACGTTTCATCATGAACTGCAATCAGAAAAAGATACCCCTGGTGTTTTTACAGGATGTCACCGGATTTATGGTGGGTAGCAGATCAGAGCAGGGCGGCATCATTAAGGATGGCGCTAAAATGGTGAATGCCGTGGCCAACTCTGTGGTGCCTAAATTCACCATTGTGATCGGGAATTCTTATGGGGCGGGCAACTACGCGATGTGTGGTAAAGCCTATGACCCGAGACTGATCTACGCCTGGCCGACGGCCAAGATTGCTGTAATGGGCGGGGCTCAGGCTGCAAAAGTATTGTTACAAATCCAGGAGGCTTCGCTAAAAGGAAAAGGGGAGACCATTACCCCGGAGCGCGAAGCGGAAATGCTTAAAGAGATCACAGACCGTTACGACAGCCAGACTACGCCGTATTATGCGGCATCGAGGCTTTGGGTGGATGGGATTATTGACCCGTTGGAGACACGTAAGGTGATCTCGATGGGGATAGAGGCGGCCAACCAATCTCCGGTTACAAAACAGTTTAACGTAGGGATCATTCAGACTTAATTTAATTTTCTTAATTTCAAGGCATGAAACCTAACATTCTTGTCCTTGCTTTACTTTTGTCCGGAACAACTCCCTTATTTGCACAACATGCCAAAACACTGCATGAAAGTGCCATTGTGGTGGATACCCACGGCGATATTATGTTCAATCAGATCCGCAATGGGCTGGATGTCGGGAAGCGCCAGACGAGTGGCAATTTCGACCTCGTGAGGGCTAAAGAAGGTGGCCTGGATGTGCAGGTATTTTCCATCTGGTGTGACCATACCGGTGGTTATGCATTGGCCAACAGGCAAATCGACTCTCTGCAAAGCCTGATTAGGAGATATCCGGAGAAAATTGCACAGGTCAGAAATGCGGAAGATCTGAAAAAGACGGTTGTTGAGGGCAAAATGGCGGCGCTGTTTGGTGTGGAGGGCGGACACATGATTGAAAACAGGCTGGATTATGTGGACAGCCTCGCCAAAAGAGGCATGACTTATCTGACGCTGACCTGGAACAACAGTACGCCATGGGCGAGTTCGGCTGCGGAAGAAGTGCTCGGTAAACTGAGGAATAAGGCTGGCTTAAACGCCTTCGGTAAGAAGGTCGTGAAGCGTTTGAATAAACTGGGGGTGATGGTTGATCTTTCCCATGTGGGTGAGCAGACTTTTTATGATGCTGTAAAGATTTCCAATAAACCAGTGATTGCCTCGCACAGTTCGGTATATGCGCTGAATGCCGTGCCGAGGAATCTCAAAGACAGTCAGTTGAAAGCCGTGGCAAAGAGTGGTGGGGTGGTATTTGTTAATTTTTATAGTGGTTTTATTGATTCCACGTATTCTGCAAGGCAAAAGGGCTTTCTGAAAAAATACGATGCCGAACTGAAGACGCTGGGTGCCAAATACGGCAGGAGCCATGCGATGGATACACTGATGGTCATTCATCAGAAAGAAGCAGATGAACTGCGGCCGCCGCTCTCTAAACTTATTGACCACATTGATTACCTGGTGAAGCTGATTGGTGCGGAACACGTAGGCCTGGGTGCAGATTTTGATGGTGCAGAGTCTTATCCCTTAGGGATCAACAGCGTGGCTGATTATCCGCTTATAACCGCTGCATTGCTGGAAAGAGGGTATGCTGATAAAGACATTAAGCTGATCTTAGGAGAGAATTTTATCCGCGTGCTGAAGGCAAATGCAGGAAAGTGATTTAATTATGATGATTAGGGGGGACAGGTAATTTGTTAATCGCCGGATAAAGCGTAATTTTGTAGTATTAATAGAAATAAAGATATGTCGCAAGAAACTGAACACGTTCAATGCTTAATTATAGGATCTGGTCCGGCAGGATATACTGCTGCAATTTATGCCGCCCGTGCGGATCTTAAACCTGTGATGTACACGGGTATGCAGCCCGGCGGACAACTGACCTCCACGACAGACGTAGATAATTTTCCAGGATACCCGGGTGGTATCATGGGCCCGGAGATGATGGAAGACTTTCGTAAGCAGGCTGAACGTTTCGGAACGGATATCCGTTTTGGTTATGTGAGTTCGGTGGATTTCTCCAGTATGCCGCATAAAGTGGTGGTCGATGAAATCAAAACGATCACGGCCGATACGGTCATTATCTCTACAGGAGCGACAGCCAAATGGCTGGGCCTGGACAGCGAGCAAAAATATAATGGTTTTGGGGTTTCTGCCTGTGCAGTATGCGATGGATTCTTCTTTAAAGGCCAGGATGTTGCCATAGTGGGCGCGGGAGATACGGCGGCTGAAGAAGCTACCTATTTGGCCAAGCTTTGCAGAAAAGTATATATGCTGGTGAGAAGGGATGAATTCAGAGCTTCTAAAGCCATGATACACCGTGTGATGAACACGCCAAATATCGAGGTGATTTACAATACCGAAACTCAGGAGATCATCGGCAACGGAAAGAATGTAACTGGTGTGAAAATTTTGAACAACCAGACAGGCGCAGAATCTGTGTTGGATGTGGAAGGATTCTTTGTGGCCATCGGACATAAGCCAAATACCGATATTTTTCAGGGATGGCTGGAAATGGACGAGACCGGCTATCTGAAAACGATCCCTGGCAGCACAAAGACCAATGTAGAAGGTGTTTTTGCTTGCGGAGATGTACAAGACCATTACTACAGGCAAGCGGTTACTGCCGCAGGATCTGGCTGTATGGCTGCCCTTGATGCGGAACGCTATCTTGCCGCTAAGGAAGACAGTGTGCATGCAGCCTTGTAGTTCCTAATAAATTTCTACATAATTGTTGAAGTTTATTAATGTTTATTATATTTAGGTTTCAATAGCTTAATTGTTGTTAATTATTAGAGGTTACCTGTTTAGGTTTTAATAAAAGCTTAAACATGGCTTAACTTATCTAAAATGATTATTACCTAATTTGGCGGCCAAATAATAAACGTTGAACCAAACAAATATCTTTAGATGAGTTCTGAAGCTTCGCAAATATCTTCCGGTGATTTTACTGCTGTGTTCAACTTATATTGGAAGAAACTGTATGTTATTGCTTACAGAAGGGTTGGAGACGAAGAAATCGCGAAAGATATTGTACAGGATGTATTTGTTTATTACTGGAACAATAAAGATGTAATCAAGGTAGGCGTTTCTATTGAAGCTTACCTGAGGAGGGCTACACAGTTTCAGGTCATTGCGCATTTCAGGAAAAATTTGATACATTCCAATGCGGTCAGCTATTTATTGGAACGCATGAACCAGGTGGAGCTGGGCATCAACGATCTGCTCACTGAAAAGGATATCTCCAGGGTTGTGCATTCTGAAATTAAAGAGATGCCGGATACGATGCAGCAGATCTTTAAACTGCGTGTCGAAGATCAGACTGTTCCGGAGATCGCCGGGCATCTCGGCATTGCAGAAAAGACAGTCAGAAACAATATTTCTATGGGGCTGGTAAGATTGAAAAAAGCCCTGGCTAAAGATTTTCCGGATGATTTTTCTACAATATCACTGATATTCTGTATCCTCTGGACAGGTAAATTCTAAGTACCTGCTGCTGTTCATAAATTATTTTTAATTTTTTCGGGAAGATCGGGAGGGAAGTTCTACTTACATATGAAAAGCCATATAGTATATGAACATATCCCAATTCAAAAAACTTCTGACCGGTTATTTAAAGAATAACCTGAGCGGGAGAGATGAGCAGTTGATCCAACGCTGGTATCAATCCTTTGGAGAATCTGAAGAAGGTGTTCCTGGTTTGAAGGATGCTCAGGAAGAAGAGCGACTGAGGAATGACTTGTTACATAGGATTCAGTCCATGACACAGGAAAAGAAAAAGTCCAGTCCTTTCCTGAGCTGGGGACGGGCAGCGGCGGCCATCTTCATTTTGCTTTCTGCGGGCACGATTTTCTTTCTGACCAACCGGGTAGCTGAGGAAGACAACAGGATAGCGGCGGTACCATCGGCTGCGTATCAGACCATCCGTTCGGGGGATGTACAGATGAAAAAGGTATTCCTGCCGGATAGCTCTGTCGTGTTTCTAAATGCAAACTCTGTCATCCGTTTTCCACAGAATTTTTCTAAATCTGAACGGCTCTTCTACCTGGAAGAAGGGGAGGCTTTTTTTGAAGTTAAGAAAGATAAAAGCAGGCCATTTGTTATTCATGTAAATGAACTGAAGGTTCAGGTGCTTGGTACTTCTTTTAATATCAATGCGTATAAAGAACTGAAGGATATAAAAGTTACAGTCAGTACCGGCCGGGTAAGTGTAAGGGATGAAGCCAGTACTTCAGAGATATTGACAGTCGACCAGCAACTGACTTACAATAAGCTGAGCAGGAAAGCAGAGCGGTCTACGGCAAAAAGCCAAAACAGCAAAGATTGGATCAATGGCAATGTGATATTGGAAAATGCTGGATTTGAAGAGCTTGCGCAGGCTATGCTCAATGTGTATGGGGAAAAGCTATACACCGACAGGGTTAATAAAAACAAGTATAAATACAATTTAACAATCCGTTCTACTCGTCCGCTGGCAGAAACGATGGGATTGATTTGTGCCATTCATAACAATAAATATAGGAGGACCGGGGATGGTATACTGATACAATAGAACAAATCAAGCTGTAATCACCGGATTGCACATTCGCCTAATAAAATCACTGAAAGAACTAATCAAACAAATGAAAAAAAACTTACTGTTAATGCAGAAAGCTATGCGTATTACACTTTTAATATTTACGGTTGTCGTCTCGGTTACGCAAATATTATTCGCTGAAACAGGCCGTAGTCAGATACTCTCCAAGCGTATGAGTGTATCGATTGAACAAGAAAGCCTTTATCAGGCCATAAAAAAAATTGAATCTTCGGGTCAGGTCGAATTCGCGTTCGACAGTGGTCAGCTTGGATTGGAAAGCAGGAAGATCAACAAGGCCTCATTTGTCCAGACGCGTCTGGACGAAATACTTACTAAACTATTTAACGGTACCGACATCGCTTTCGTAGAAGAGTCCGGGGCGGTAAGGTTATACAGAAAGCAAAAGCCCGGTCGTATATCAGGTAAGATCACCGATGCCGGTAGTCAGCCTTTGCCAGGTGTGGGAATCAGAGTAGTGGAACTCAACCGAAGTTTCACCACAAATACTGACGGTTCTTATTCGTTTAATGCGGCACCGGGGAAATACACGGTAGAATTTACTTATATATCTTTTAAGACGCAGCGGTTTACCGGCGTAGAGGTCAAACCAGATCTGACTACACCATTGAATGTGGTGATGATGGAGGAGAGCGGAAACCTGGATGAAGTAGTGGTGATCGGTTACGGATCTGTAAAGAAAAGTGACCTGACAGGATCTGTGACCGTGGTAAAAATGAAAGACCTCGAGAATATTCCTGTAGTACGGGTAGACCAGATGTTGCAGGGCAGGATCGCGGGTGCAGAAGTAATGAGCACCAGTGGGGAACCAGGGGCAGGCACATCCATTCGGATTCGTGGCACAAGGTCTATTTCTGCAACGAATGAACCTTTATATGTTGTGGACGGCGTGATAGACGGGGTAAGCAGTCTGAATGATTTGAACCCAAGCGATATCGAATCGATCCAGGTGCTGAAAGATGCCTCTTCTACGGCCATATACGGATCAAGAGGAAGTAATGGGGTCATCCTGATTACGACGAAAACAGGTGGAACAACGGGCAAATCAAATTTCTCTTACCGCACAGATTTGGGCGCTTCGCAGCTTCCACGGTATCTGGACCTGATGAACGCGCAGGAATTTGCGGAGTTGCAGAACGACCGCTTTTATTTTACGGCAGGCGCAAACCAGACGAAACCGCTGGAGGAATATCCTTACAAGAATCCAATCGTCCTGGGAGAAGGTACAAACTGGACCGAAGAGATTGCGCGCACAGCGCCTTACCAAAACCACAACTTCTCTGTTGCGGGAGGGGATAAGTCGACCAGCTATTATTTCTCTGCCAATTACAACAATACGCAGGGGATTATCATAAGGAGCGGATTGCAGCGCTATCAGGCCCGTTTAAACATGGACAAGACCTTTAATAAATATGTGAAGTCGGGAATCCGGTTGAATTATTCTTATATCGATCAGGAAATGAACAAGGCCGATATTGGTTCGAACACGTTGTGGTACCGATCGACGATCTTTCTTGCCCCAACCATCAGGGCGTATAAAGAAGACGGCAGTCTGAATGATTTCAATACACAATGGTACTCCGGTACTTTGTTTGATTCGCCTTTGGCCAATTCTCTGATGCAAAGAATTGATCAGTTGAAAAAGACGCTTTCTTCTATGCTGTATATTGAAGTGTCGCCCATCAAATCCCTGAAGATCAGAAGTTCTGTTTCCTATTATGATTATAACCGGTTTGACGATACTTTCTATCCTTCCACTTTGCCGACGCGGATGAGTAAGAATACTGGTGCGTATGCCTATAAACGCGGCATTAAGGACAACAATATCTTAAACGAGAATACCATCAGCTATAAGACGGTATGGAACAAGAAACACAATTTTGATGCGGTATACGGTATTACCTTCCAGCAGTACTGGAATGCCAACCTTTTCGCCAGTGGTGACGGATATTTTATAGATGATATTGAAACCAATGATCTGGCTGCGGTGCCTTCAAAAGAAACGCTCAACGCGGGATCGGGTCTTGAAGAGCAGTTTAAGATCTCCAATCTTGCCCGGATCAACTACAATTACAACAGCAAATATTATCTGACCGTCACGGCCAGGGCAGATGCAGCATCCAACTTTGCGGCCAACCACAAATGGGGATATTTTCCTTCTGCAGCCTTCAAATGGAATATCCTGAAGGAGAAATTCATGAAAGGCCAAAAGAACATCAACGAACTTGGACTGCGACTGAGTGCGGGTGTTTCAGGAAATGATGCGATCTCTAAGTATCAGTCTTTGTCGCGTCTTGCTTCCAATGCCAACGGCTACCTTTTTGGCGGGGCCATTCCGGTTTCTTACTATCCAACGAGGATCTCCAATGAGGGGCTGACCTGGGAAAAGACCACTTCACTGAACGCAGGCCTGGATGTGTCGATCCTTAAAAACAGGTTGGCTTTTACATTTGATGCCTATAGCAGCTACACCAGGGATCTTTTACTAACGGTTCAGTTGCCTACCCATTCGGGATATACCAGTCGTCTGACCAATATCGGGGAAACTTCCAATAAGGGTGTGGAACTGGCGATAGACTCTAAGAACATCAATAAAAAGAATTTCAGTTGGAGCACTACGCTCACATTTGCACATAACCGTCAGATGGTAGAAGATATTGGCGGACTGGACCGTATTTCGGCCTATAACAATCCGCATGGTGCGCAATACATGATGTATGGTTACGTAAAAGGTCAACCTCTGAATGCTTTATGGGGTATGGAATATGCGGGGATATGGAAGTCAACGGCCGAGATCGCGCAAAATGAAATTGATAAGAAATGGGCGTCTTCAGCCGTGAATTTTTACTCACCGGGGCGCCAGCGTTATGTCGATCAGAACCAGGATGGTATATTGGACAACAATGACCTGGTGTATTTGGGTAATGCTGACCCTAAGTTGTATGGCGGTATACAAAACAGCTTTAGCATTTATGGGGTAAATGTGGGTATTTATCTCAATTATTCCATAGGCGGACAAATTTATAACCCTACAGAATTGTTTATGGGTACAGGTACTTATCTGTCCAACCAGTTTAAATATATGGTGAATGCCTGGCACCCTGTGCGGAACCCAACATCAGAATACCCGAGGGCGGATTCAAAAGATGACATTCCCAATGACAGATTTGTACATGACGCCTCTTTCTTAAGGCTGAAAAATGTATCGGTGGGTTATGCTTTTGACCTGGAAAAGATGACGAAAAACACCTTGAAATCGCTGACATTAACGGCCAGTGGAAATAATATCTACCTCTGGAAGTATTACAATGGATATGACCCTGAGGTATCCACTGAAAGTGGGGGCTCCACCATCCGCAGAATGGACAATGGTGCCTATCCAAACAGCCGTACAGTTACGTTTAGCGCTGAACTTAAATTCTAATGTCAATACTAAAATATAAAGTAATGAAGATACAATTCACCAAAATATTCTTACCGGCCCTGGCTTTTATTGCATTGACATTGGGTTCGTGTAAAAAGGCACTGCAGGAAGAAGCAGAAAGTTTTGTGACGCCGGAGCAGTTTTTTAACAATGAAAACCAATGTATCGCGGCATTAAACGGATGTTATATCCCTTTCAACAGCATTTATACATCGGGAATGATGATTGCAAATGAAGCGACCACTGACCTGGCTTATTTGAATTCTGCGCAGCTGGATGCCAAGTTTGAGGTTTCCCCGGCCAATCCGGGAATGGGACAGGCGGTATGGACACAGGCTTACAAAGGCGTGATGTACTGTAATTCGACGATTGCGGGGATCGAGCGGTCACCCGTTGCGGACGACAGAAAAACCGCATTACTTGCAGAGGGCGTTACGCTAAGGGCGATGTACTATTATGTGCTGACCTCCACCTTTGGAGATGTGCCTTTCTATACCGATGATGTTTCCTCTCTGGAGATATTGGAAAAGGTAAATAAGCTGAGCCGCATGAGTGCGGTGGAGACCCGCAAAATATTGATTGCGGAACTGCAAAAATATGTTGCAGCACTACCTAAAACCAAAACTTCGGACGTAGTAGGCAATAGGGTGTCGGGCTCGATGGCTTACATGCTGATTGCCAAATTTGCGATGTGGAACAAGGATTTTGGAACGGCACTGACGGCTTTGAAGGAAATTCAGAAAGTCTATGGTCAGCTGGTGCAGTATCCATTGACGGATACCTATTTCAGAAATAAGAATACACCGGAATCTATATTTGAAGTACAGTTTGCCTGGTCGGCTTCCGGCATTAAAAAGACAACCAATGTAGCCTGCTTTTTTACACCTGCTAAAACGGCAAACAGCGACATCTATAATGGCATTTCGATCCCTGAACTCGGATCTAAAGCCAATCCTTATGCATCCATTACACCATCGGAACATCTGATGGCGCTATATGATGTTTATGATCCGCGGAGGAACATCATTTTGGCCTATACTTATAACGACAAGTGGTTTACCCGCCCGCAGAGTGCGAACGGAACCGGAAAGCCCTGGATGGGTGCCAAATTCTGGTGTCCGGGTATGGACAATGCTTCGGATGGCAACAACCAAAAGGTATTCAGGTATGCGGACGCTTTGTTGATGATGGCTGAATGTGCCAATGAAACAGGGGAAACAGAGCTGGCGATGTCGAGTATCAATGAAGTGAAATCCAGGGCTTCTGTGGATTATAAATTAACTGCTTATCCGGGTAAGGATGAGTTTTTCAAGGAGATCAAGGATGAGCGTGCAAGAGAGCTGATGGGTGAGTACATGCGCAAATGGGATCTGGTACGCTGGGGTATTTTTTATGATGCGGTAAAAGCAACGTCGGCTACAGAATATAAAGAGATCGACGATAATATGAGACCGTATCACGAGTATTACCCAATATCAGACAGTGAGGTGACCCGGTCTGAGGGTGCATTAACGAATCCAGCTTACAAAGGTTTTTAACTGATTATCAATAAAAATGAAACAATTATATAAAAGATCAACGTTTTATAAGGCGATTACATTGTGTCTTCTGGTTTTCGGACTGGCCCTTCAGTCGTCTGCTCAAAAGCTAAGGATCATCAGCTATAATATCCTGGAGGGTATGAAGGTGGACACGACGGCAGGTAAACAACAATTTGTGGACTGGGTAAAGAAGCAGGATCCCGATATCCTGGCCTTGCAGGAATGCAACAAATTTAAGCAGGTGACGCTGGAGCAAATGGCTAAAAAGTACAATCATCCTTATGCGGTCTTGTTGCGGGAACCAGGTTATCCGGTTGCGCTCACTTCAAAATATCCGATTGTGAATGTGCAGAAGGTGACAGATAACATGCACCACGGCTTTATCGTCGCGAAGATCAAGGACTTAAATCTGATCATTCTTCACTTTTCGCCGCACAATTATGAAAAGAGAAAAGAAGAGGTAGAGGTGATCCTGAGCACGATCGCGGCGGCACCCTCCCAGGAAAAATGGGCCATTATGGGAGACTTTAATTCTTACTCTCCTTTAGACAAGCAAAATTATGAGGATGGTAAACTGGTTGCCAGGCTTCAGGAAGCAGCAAAGAAATACAGTTTTCACAACAACCTGGTAGATGGCAAAGTATTGGACTTCAGTGTACAGCAGCGGATATTGGATTTTGGCTTGAAGGATTCATTCCATTTGGATAAAAACTCAAAATATGTGTCGAGTGTGTCTTCCGCCCGTATAGATTACGTGTATGTGAGTAAGGACCTGGCGCCCAGAATTTCGACCGCCAAAATATTGAAAGATGCATTCACCGCAAAGTTTTCTGATCATTTGCCTGTATTGGTTGAATTGCGATAAATGAATAAAGACCTAAAATTTACAAGGATGAAGAATATTTCATTAAATTACCTGATAAAGCCTTTTCAGACAGGCATGCTTGCACTGCTGTGCCTGATCTGTTTTTACGCCTGTAAAAAAGATGATGCGGTGAGGTTCAGTACCGACCTGGCTTTAAATACCAAAGTGATCAAAATAGCTGATACGGCGGGTAGTACCCACGTACTGGTCTATGCCGATGAAGAATGGACGGTCAGGCCGGACCCTGCGGCCAGCTGGTTGACAATAGACCGGCAGTCGGGAAATGGCAAAGGTGAATTTGTGGCCACGGTAGAAAGCAATGTGGGCAATTTGCCACGTGGTGCAAATATTGTCGTGACAGCAGCGGGAAAAACAGATACGATCAACTTGCAACAGCGGGGAATTGTGCCGGCCATCAATATTTTGGACGCTACTGCTAAGGGTATCGCCGGTGGCGGGCTTATGAAAACGGCGATCGCCACAAATGTTCCGTTTGAGCTGATGCAGCATGCAGAAGTATACTCGGTGGGTGGTACCAACTGGATCAGCGGATTGGCAATCAATGGTACCAACCTAAATTTCTCATTGGCGCAGAACCCATCTACAGAAGCAAGGGAAGCACTGATCAGACTGACGTATAAAGATGCTTTGGGTACTACCGTCAAAGATTCTATTGTCGTGACGCAAAATCCAAAAGGAGCATACGACCAGGCTTTGCTGAAAGATTTTAATTATGTGAAGACTGCTTTGGCGGCGGGTATCATTACCGAGGACATCTATATAGAAGGGGTGATCATTAGCGATAAAGGCAATCCAAATATGGGTTTGAATGCCAACAGTGCGGCGAATAAGCATGTGGTTGATAAGACCGAAAACGGTCTGACCTCTTATATCCAAAGTCTCGATGGAAAGTCGGGATTCAGGATCAGGTCGAAGACCGGGGGTGACAATATTTATGGCCGCAATGAAGTGGTGAAAATATGGCTGAAAGGTGTCACGTTGAAGAAGGATGCGAATCCGTCGCGCGTGACCCTGGACCAGGTGCAGTCCATCAACGTGATCTCAAAGGTATCAGCTGCTTCAGCGGTCGTACCAAGAGAGATTTATATGAAAGATCTGACGGATGAGGATGTGTATACTTATGTGAAACTCAAACAAGTGGAGATCAGTGTGCCCAATGGCAGTTTCTTCAATATCAATGAAGGTTATATTTTGCGTACAGACGCTTATCCGATGAACATCAGGGACATTGATGGGAACAGCATGTATATGCTGACCAATATTGATGTGCTATACCGCAGGGATGGCATACGCGTGCCTCAGGGCTCTGGTAATATCTCCGGCATTCTGGTGAATGAGGTGCTTCCGCGTTACGGGAATAACATTGGGAAATATTCGATCAGGCACATCACCCGCGGAGATATTGATCTGAACGAGAACCGGGAGGATGGATTTTCTAATATACTGGTGGAATGGAGCCGCTTTAAAACGGAAAACAGCGCTGGTGCTACGGCTTTAAAGAACCCAATGACCCCGGATATCGGGACAGGTACGTTGACCCAAAGCCAGAAGACTGCGCTTGATTTTAGTGCGAATGGAATCTATGCAGGTCCGGATTACAATGGATTGTTGATTGAATCCGCTACGGTTAAAGGCGTGATATCAAACGGGGGATGGGCCAGTAAGACCTGGTGGAACGATGCGAAGAATATCGGTGCTTCCTGGAATATTAATGTGTCTACCAGCGGTATTACCAAACCAATATCCTTACAGATCGAAGGGGCCAGCGATATGGGCGGGCCAACGAACTTTATTGTGGAATGGTCCTCTACCGGAACAGATGCGGGCACATGGAACCAGGTAGGAGAATATACCTTCCAGGATATCGTAATCTATGCGAACACCTTGCTCACGCAGGTTCCCGGACATAAGGTGGTCAACTTCCAGTTTCCTATCCAGGCCTCAGGACTGGAGAACCTGTATATCCGCCTGAGGGTGAAGAATAAAACTGTAGGGACGGCAACGGCCCCAACTGGCGGAACACTTGCCGCGGCCGGTGTAAGCAGACTGGGACATCTATCGATTAAATACAATAAGTAAATTAACCCGGCCTGTAACATAAATGGTTCATTTGTGTTGCAGGCTTTTTACTGCATTGGTATTTCTTATATTTATGCCTTAGCAGATTAACCTAAAATAATTTATAACACATGAGGAAATTTCTTTCTGTAATTCTATTGGCCTTTGTTTTTGCCGGTGCTGTGGCACAAACAGACCCAAATATGGGAATTATACCCGCTCCTGTATCGATCACGAAAGGGAACGGAAGTTTTAATCTGGACAAAACAGTGGTTTTATTGTCCAGTGATCCGTTAAACGCGCGAATGGCAGATGTTCTAAACGCTTTTATTGTCACCAAAGCTGGTTTTGCCCTGCGTGAAGTCAAAAAACTGGAACCCAATCAAAGGGCCATTATATTGACTTCAGTTGGTTCGGATAAATTGCCGGCAGAGGGTTATAGTATTAAAATTGAAGAAAAGAAAATAACGGTGACAGGCAAAGATGCAGGCCTTTTTTATGCGGTTCAGTCCATCATGCAACTGGTGCCTGACAAACAAAAAGATCCCATTGCGATACCCGTTGCAACGATTAATGATTATCCCCGCTTTAAGTACAGAGGGATGCACCTGGATGTGGGCCGGCATATGTTCCCGGTGGCATTCATTAAAAAGTACATCGATTTGATGGCGCATTATAAATTGAATAATTTCCACTGGCACCTGACCGAAGATCAGGGCTGGAGGATCGAGATCAAAAAATATCCTAAATTAACCTCAGTGGGTGGTAGCAGGAACGGTACCATCTTAGCTAAAAAGCCTGGTATTGGTACGGATAATGAGATTTATTCAGGTTTTTATACCCAGGATGAAGTGAAAGAGGTGGTGGCTTATGCAGCGACCAAATTCATCAATGTGGTACCTGAGATTGAATTGCCCGGTCACAGTTCGGCTGCGATAGCGGCGTATCCTGAGCTGAGTTGTTTTCCGGACAGGGATACACCCATTTCAGCGGAGACGGGTTGGTCCGGATCCAGGAAAGGCAAGCAGGTACAACAGACCTGGGGCGTCTTTCAGGATGTTTTTGTGCCCAACGACTATACTTTCAAGTTTTTAGAAAATGTTCTGGATGAGGTCATCGCTTTATTCCCTTCAAAATACATCCATATTGGGGGTGATGAATGTCCTAAAGAATATTGGAAAGAATCTGAATTTTGTCAGAAGTTTATCAGGGACAATAATCTAAAAGATGAGCATGGCCTGCAGAGCTATTTTATCCAGCGGATAGAAAAATACATCAATTCAAAAGGCCGCAGGATCATTGGCTGGGACGAAATCCTGGAGGGCGGACTGGCGCCAAACGCTACCGTAATGTCCTGGAGAGGTGAAAAGGGCGGCATTGCAGCAGCCAAAGAAAACCATGATGTAATTATGACGCCAGGCTCCAAAGGTTTGTACTTCGATCATAGGAATTCTGACTCTCCTGATGAGCCAACTACTATCGGTGGACTCGCACCTTATTCTAAATCCTATGCGTATGACCCTGTTCCGGCAGAACTGACTGCAGAACAAAAGAAATATGTAATTGGGGTACAGGCCAATATCTGGACAGAATATATCAAAACCCCTGAGAAAGTAGAGTATGTCATTTTACCGAGGATGTTCTCTTTGTCCGAAATTGCCTGGACGCCTGTAGAGCGCAAGGATTTCAAGAACTTTTCGGAGGAACGGGTAGCGGCCCATTTGGCCAGACTGGATAAGACCAGCACCAATTATTGGGTGCCAACGCCTATCGGCCAAACTGAGAAACTATTGAAAGGCGAGAATTTTACGATTGAATTGAAGGCACCTTTTGCAGGTTCAAAGATCTATTATTCAATCGATAACTCCCGTCCTTCAGAAACAGCTGTATTGTACAAAAGCCCGATCAAGGTCGTTGTGCCAAAAGGCGAGAATAGGGTGTTGAAAACGATTGTGATCACCCCAGGGGGCAGACGCAGTGTCGTGACAGATACGATATTGGATAACGGTGCGCCGGAAGTGAAAACAAAGTAATCTTCTTTGTATTAATCGCTGCAAAATTTGTATTAAAGTCATTTTTAATATAAATTGCTTCGAATAAAGAAGATAAGCATGAAATTCGATAATTTTTTAATTAAACAGCCTCTCTTCTTAGCGGGGCTGTTTTTTTTGTTTTCCTGTGGGGATGCGGAGCAAAAAGATACAGCCGGCAAAGAACCGCTAGTGACGAAGTCTGATCAACCCGCAATTCCTTTTGCTTTTTATAAGGATATTTCTGTGCGGCCGGGGATGAACCTGGAAGTGATCAGCTGGGGTAAAGGCGTGGACAGTATTGGTGGCTACACGATTTTGCTTTCTGATGCGGGTAAAAGCACGTATCGCTCTTTGTCGAGCGAACGCGAGGGCATTCTTTCAGATGCCTGGAATATGGACCTGGACAATGACGGTAATCCTGAAGTATACCTGGAATTCCTGATTGACAATAAGGTGCGTTCAGATTTGCATGTTTACGAGTATTCCAATGGAAACTTTAATAAGATTACCTTTCCGGGTCTGAGCAGCAAACTGAAAAAGAACTATGCAGGGAAAGACAAGTTCAGCATCAAAGATGGGGATCTTTACCGTACTTATCCTTTGGCGGGCAGCCTGGAAGGCGGTGAAAAGGCAACAGGAACAATGACCTTGCATTACCGGCTGAGCGGGAATAGTTTTTCTGCCTCGGAAGAAAGCAAGTAGACTTAGCTCCGCTCTTCAAACTGTTCACTGATCCTCGTGAATTTCTCTATGAGCAGGGAGAGCCTTTCCTTTTCCCTTTTGATCACTGCTTTTCTAACGATGGTAGAGCAGAAGAGCATCCATGCAAGACTTCCTGCAATCACCAGGATTTGAACTGATAAAGAGAAGTTGGCCGAAAGCTCAAAAAAGTAAAGGATAATGCTCAGGGTTAGTGCGGAGGCATAAAACCAAAACAACTGATTGTATAGCCGGAAACGGCTGAGCTGGTAAAGCTTCAACTGCGCCAGGAAATCATTGGGATGGATGGTGAAGTCGTTTTTCGAGATCAGTCTGTATCCGCTGTACAATATAAATGTATAGATGGCTATCGTGCTGATCATGATGGTCAGTGCGATTTGTGTAGCCCAGGAATTTTGATCCATAAAGAGCCACATGATCGCAATTGCAAATAATGCTGCAGCCATTCCGACGATGGTCAGGACAGATTTGGCTTTTATGCTGTTGACTTCCTTCTTTGCCTGGTTGAGCATCTCATCGGCAGAGATCTTTACATCAACCGTATGTGAATGCCAGAGGGACTGTATATGTTCAAATTGTTGCATGCTGGTTGTATATTTCTGTCAGTTTTTGTTTAATACGATGTATTTTAACCCTTAAATTTCCTTCGCTGATGCCTGATATGTCGGCAATTTCATGATAAGGCAGTTCATCCAGTACCATCGTGATGATCAGGCGGTCGTTTTCCTCCAGTTTAGATATCGATTTATATAACAATGCAATTTGCTCGTTCTTTTCTGAATATTCTTCTACCCGGTTTTCAATGATATTGTCTGTCAGTTCTTCCTTTCCCTGGCGTTTTTCTGACCGGAGATAGGTGAGACAGGTATTGACCGCAATCCGGTAGATCCAGGTTGATATCAGCGACTTGTTTCTGAATTTATCCAGATTTTGCCAGACCTTAAGAAAAGTTTCCTGCAACAAGTCGTTTGCCGCATCTGTGTCGCCGGTATAGCCGTAACACAGGTGAAATATTTTTTTGGAGTTGGTGTCGAATATTTGTTTAAATAGCTTATCCTTTTGTTCCATTTAGGCCATTTGTGAGACAATTAGATCATAGTAAAATCAAATTGTTACATATAAATCTATGATCAAAATTAATAAATGTTTGCTCGGTTGGTGCAATTAATTACTTTTGTTGGAATGTAAACCGGGTAAGGGATAGGACTTCGATGGTTTCGGTAGCTAAATTATTCTCTCAAATAACAAATAATATATGAAAAATAACCGCGCGGGGTTTATTACTTTACTGTTCATCACAGTGGCTATACTCATTAGTCTATTAAATGAGTTCAACATCTTTGCTGTACCTGAAAATGTCATGCGGGCCACCAGGTGGGTCCTAGCGATAGAGTTGTTCATTTATGCCATTATGAAAAAGAACCTGACGACCTGGATCCTGGTCTGTATGGTACTTGGGGTGTTTGTTGGTGTCGACTATCCGGATGTAGCCGTGGCGCTTCAGCCGTTGAGCAAAGGCTTCATCAAATTGGTAAAAACTATTGTTGGTCCTATACTTTTCGCAACCCTGGTTTATGGTATAGCTGGTCATTCCGACTTGAAACAGGTTGGTAGAATGGCCTGGAAATCTATGCTTTACTTTTATTTTGCGACGACCATTGCCTTATTCGTGGGACTCGCGGCTATTAATATTTCTCAGGCTGGTGTAGGGGTGAAGATTGAAAATATGCCGCACAATGAACTGCCTAAACCGGTAAAGGATGCGGTAGATGAAAGCATTTTAAGTACTTTGCCGGAGGGTGTGCACTGGCTTTATAAGACACTGGCATTCTTCAGGAATATATTTCCTGAGAATATCGTGAAGTCTGTTTATGAATCACAGGTATTACAGATCGTCATTTTTTCTGTGATTTTCGGGATCGGGCTGGCTATGGTAGATGAGAAGAAGCGAAAGCCTATGGTGGACTTCTGCGAGAGCTTGTCGGAAACCATGTTTAAATTCACCAATATCATCATGTATTTCGCACCAATAGGGGTAGGAGCCGCCATGGCCTATACGGTTGGCCATATGGGTGTGGATATATTGAAACATCTTTTTATGCTGGTTGCTACTTTATATGTCGCCATTTTTGCGTTTATTCTCATCGTATTGTTCCCGATCGCTTTATATATTAAACTTCCGATACTAAAGTTTATCAATGCCATCAAAGAGCCGGTGTCTATTGCTTTTGCTACAACAAGTTCTGATGCCGCACTGCCAAAAGCAATGAGTGCGATGGAGAAATTTGGCGTGCCGCGTAAAATTGTTTCCTTTGTCATTCCGACAGGCTATAGTTTCAACCTGGATGGGACAACGCTTTATTTGTCGCTGGCCTCTATTTTCGTGGCCCAGGCTGCGGGAATGCATTTGTCTTTCGGCGAGCAGTTGCTGATCGTGTTTACACTGATGATCACCAGTAAAGGTGTCGCGGCTATACCCAGGGCCTCCCTGATTATATTGATTGCCACTGCCGACCAGTTTGGCTTGCCTACCTTTATTATCGCTGCCATCCTTGGTATTGACGAGTTAATGGATATGGCCAGGACATCTTTAAATGTAATCGGAAATTGCCTGGCAACAGTTGTCATCGCCAAGTGGGAAGGTGAATTTAATCCGGATGGGGTTGAGGCAATAGAAGCCTAAATCATTAAAAATTAATATGAGTACCAAAGCAAAAAAGATATTTCTAGCATTCACTATTGTTGTACCTTTCCTGGCATATTGCATTTTTTACTATGCACCGATGATCCGGAATGCGCCTTTTAAATCTACGGAGTTTGTATCTTTTGAATATAAATGGGGTTTTGGAAATGACCTGGTCAATTCCTACAACTCCGCTACAGGAGCATATACCTATCTGGACAATAAGGATTCCCTGATCCATACCAATGTGAAACTCCGGAAGAACGATATTATCTATTTGCACAGTAAGGCCAATGAACTGGGCTTTTGGAATTTCCCGGATTTAATTGCCAATAGGGGGACGGACCTGGATTCTTCTAAGGTGCCGCGTTACGTGATGAAGTTCCATTATAAGCGGAAATCGAAGAATGTAACTTTCCTGGCGGACTATAATGAAATCCCAAAGCTTCAGAAAGTAGCCGGTCAAATGAAGACCCTGCTGGAGCAAACCATCAATGATGCCGAAGGCAGATATAGAAAGTAGATATTAAACTTTACAGGGTGTTGTGGATTTAGGAAAATAAATTCTATATTTGCACCTCGTTAAAAATAAACAATTTAAAAATAAATAATTATTTAACAATGTACGCAATAGTAAATATAGCAGGACAGCAATTCAAAGTTGCAAAAGACCAGCATCTTTTTGTACACCGTTTGCAAGGAGATGAAGGCGCTAGTATTGAATTTGACAATGTATTGTTGGTTGAAGATGGTGACAATATCTCTGTAGGACTTCCTGCATTGAAAGGCGCAATCGTTTCAGCTAAAATCGTGTCTCATTTAAAAGGTGATAAAGTAATCGTTTTCAAAAAGAAACGTAGAAAAGGTTATAAAAAGAAAAACGGACACCGTCAGTATTTCACCAAAATCCAGATCTCTGGTATCAGTTTATAATTATTGTTAAACACAAAATTGTCTATTACAGATAGTTTATAAAATATAAAACAAGATGGCACATAAAAAAGGAGCCGGTAGTTCCAGGAACGGACGTGAGTCGCATAGCAAACGCTTAGGTATCAAGATATTTGGTGGTCAGGAAGCTATCTCTGGAAATATCATAGTACGTCAGCGTGGTACAAAACACCACCCGGATAAAGGTGTAGGTATCGGTAAAGATCATACGCTATTTGCTTTGGTTGACGGTACTGTAATTTTCAAAAAGAAACAAGACAACAAATCATATGTTTCAATTTTGCCTGCTGCTGTAGCAAAAGAAGTTGTTGCTGAGAAGCCAGTTGCTGTTAAAGCTGCAAAAGCAGAGGCACCAGTTGCTGAAGCTGTAGTCGCTGAAGAAGCACCTGCGAAAAAAGCACCTGCTAAGAAAGCTGCAAAAGCGGAGACTGAATCAACTGAAACAGAAGCTGCTCCAGCTGAATAATATTCGCTTAACCGCATATAAAAAGAGGCCGAAACCACAAGTTTCGGCCTCTTTCTTTATTAGGCTTTTTTTAGAATTCTCTATTCATCAATTCATTGGACAAATCCCTGATTTGTTCCTTGCGGGCCTCTGAGACATTTATTTTGTTTAAGGCATCGAAAGCCTTATTCAGATAGCTTTTCATCTCCTCAATGGCCAGTTTCCTGATCTGGTAGATATTGTATAAATCTGTAATGATTTGGATCTTACGTTTGATATCTTGATTATGAAACTGTTCATGCAGCATTTTAAGGTCTGCTTCGCTCGATAGCTCCTGGAGTTTTAATAAGAGGAATGTTTTCTTATTGGCGATAATGTCGCCCGCGATCTGTTTGCCAAACTTTTCCGGATCTCCATATACGTCCAATATGTCGTCCTGCAGTTGGAAGGCTATGCCCAGGTTTTCTCCAAACTCATAGATCAGATCGGCATGAAGCTCAGATGTCTCCGCTACGATCGCACCGAGTTTCATCGATCCCCCAAGTAATACCGCGGTTTTTAAGCGGATCATATTGATGTACTCTTTTATGCTGACATCGTTCCTTAGTTCAAATTCCATGTCCAATTGCTGCCCTTCACATACACCCTGGGCGGTGCTGTTGAACGTATCCAGTGCGGTCTTTAATACATTGCTGTTTACATTGGTCAGGTGTTTATTGGCCTCTACCATCATGACGTCTCCACTCAAAATAGCTGTATTGACGCCCCATTTTTCATGTACGGTTGGTTTGCCACGGCGCAAAGGGGCGTTATCCATAATATCATCGTGGATCAGCGTAAAGTTGTGAAAGGTTTCTATGGCCAGCGCAGCTTCCATGCCCTGTTGGATATCGCAGTCAAAAAGATCTACAGTCATCAGCAACATGGTAGGTCTGATGCGTTTTCCGCCCAGCGACATGATATAACTGATGGGGTCATATAAAGAAGCCGGGTGACCGGGATAAGTTCTAGCTTGAATGGCTTGTTCGATGCGCGTTAATAATTCTGTAGGCGAATGCATTATGTGTTTAAATGTTGTTTTTATTCCTGTATTAAAGTAAAATCTATCTGTCGTTTTGATAAATCGACTTTTTTTACTTTAACGCTTACTTCGTCTCCAAGCTGATATTTTTTCTTTTTCCGCTGTCCGATGATGCAGTAGTTCTTTTCGTCAAGTACATAAAAATCGTCCGCAATATCACGCAGACGGATCATGCCTTCGCATTTGTTTTCTACGAGCTCTACATACATGCCCCATTCGGTTACGCCGGATATAATGCCGAGGAAGGTCTCTCCGATATTTTCCGTCAGGTACTCTGCCTGTTTAAATTTGATCGAGGCGCGTTCTGCATCGGCGGCACGCTTCTCCATCGCAGAGGAGTGTGAAGAAGCGATTTCAAATTCCTCTTCGTTGGCTGACTTCCCGTTATCCAGGTATCTGGCCAGGAGCCTGTGGACCATCACGTCGGGATATCGGCGTATTGGGGAGGTGAAATGCGTATAGAAGTCGAATGCAAGTCCGTAATGGCTGCTTTTTTTAGTGGTATATATCGCCTTGGCCATGGAGCGTATGGCCAGCTGGGTCAGTACGTTTTGCTCTTTCTTCCCTTCCACATCTTCCATCAGATAGTTCAGGGATTTGGCAATGTCCTTATCCGATTTCATATTGATCTTATAGCCAAACCTGGCGGCAAACAGGGCGAAATTACCCAAGTTCTCCAGGTTTGGGGAATCGTGGGAGCGGTATACAAAGGTGTACTTTTGCTTGCCTTTGCCTTTTTTTGCGATAAATTCTGCTACTTTCTTATTGGCCAGCAACATAAAATCTTCAATCAGTTTATGTGCATCCTTGCGTTCTTTTACATAGACGCCGATCGGCTTGCCGGTTTCATCAAGTTTAAACTTCACTTCCGTACTCTCAAAGCTGATGGCACCATTTTTAAACTTCCTGTCGCGCAGGAGATAAGCAAGTTCGTTTAATTTGGCCAGTTCTTCGGCATAATCACCTTCTTTAGATTCTATGACTTCCTGTGCTTCCTCATAGCTGAAACGCCTGTCTGAATGGATGACCGTCCTGCCAAACCATTCCTGGACAATATTGGCTTCCGCATCCAGTTCGAACACTGCTGCAAAGCAGAGTTTGTCTTCATGCGGGCGCAGGGAGCACACGCCATTGCTCAGGCGTTCAGGAAGCATCGGGATCACCCGGTCGACGAGATATACTGAAGTGGCCCGGGCATAGGCCTCTTTATCTAAAGCAGAATTGGGGATCACATAGTGGGATACGTCGGCGATATGTACACCGATTTCAAAATTGCCGTTGTCCAGTTTTTTGAAGGAAATGGCATCGTCAAAATCTTTGGCATCTGCCGGATCTATAGTGAAAGTTGTAGTTTGTCTGAAATCTTTTCGGCCTTTTATTTCTTCCGGCCTCACTTGTTCAGGGATGGCATTGGCTTCTGTTTCCACCTCCGGCGGGAAACTCAGGGGGAAACCATATTGGGCTAGGATGGCATTCATCTCGGTATCGTTTTCCCCTTCCTCACCGAGGATGGTACTGATCTTACCGATTGGGTTTTTAGCACCTTCAGGCCAGTCTGTAATGCTGACCTGCACTTTTTGGCCGTTTTTTGCGCCGTTCAAGTCTGTCAGCGGAACAAAGATATCCTGTAGCATTTTGCGGTCGTCAACAGCCACAAAAGCGAAGCGTTCTGAAATCTTGATCACTCCGACGAAGTCCGTTTTTGATCTTTTTATGATCTCCACGACTTCACCTTCATTCTTCCGGCCACTTTTCTTAGCGAAGATATAGACTTTTACCAGGTCGCCATGCAGGGCATTATGCAGTTTTCTGGCGGAAACAAATACATCCTTCTCGAATTCATCGTCTGGCACGATAAAGGCCGAACCGTCGGCAGTCATGTCTACCTTTCCGGTGATAAAGGTTTTCAGGTCTTTTAACCTGAATTTGCCCTTCTCGGGCTCTGTAAAAATTCCTTTTTGCGTTTGCTCTTTAAGAATTTCTAAAATGGTATCCCTTGAAGACGCATCCGTGAGGTTTAGCTTTGCTGAAATCTGCTTATAGTTTTGAGCCTCATTGTTGTTCTTATTTAAAACATCGCTAATCAATTGAGTTAAAACGAGTTTTAATTGTGATGTTTTATTTTTCGCCATACTAATCCTGTGAATTACCCGAAGGTAACATTTTGTTGTGATTTAAATACTTTTTCAGCTTAAAACCAATAACGGTACTTAAGCGTAGTTACTTAAAAATAAATGATGAGACTAAATTGTTTTTTATTATTGATGCTATTTGGTCTGCTTGGGCCGGCATACGGGCAGGAGGTCTTAACAAGTGATGGTCTAAACAGGCAGCTTAATGCCGAATATCTTAAATTGTACCAGGAGAATAGTCCGCTGTCTTATACCTCGCCATTGAGCGAACTCGGTGCGCCATCCAAATACCTGCTGTCAGGCCGGCTGACGACCACTTACATGTTGGTTGCCACAAAGAGGCTTCCCATTGCCCTGGCCATCCAGCCCGATTTTACAGTCAGGGTAAGGACGGAGAAATCGGCCGGTGTAAGGACGCCAAGTTTTAAGCTCGGCGGCATCCTGTACTATCGCCTGCCCGGAACTGCAAAAGAATACCGGTACCTTAACCTGAGCTATACCCATCACTCTAACGGGCAGGATGGTGATGCCTTAAATCCCGATGGGACCATCAATACCATTAATGGTAATTTTACCACCAATTATCTGAGCCTGGCCTATCATTTTGGCCGTCAGTATCGAGCTCCGGGTCTTAGCGATTACTCCCTTAATCACAGTGCTTCCTTACAGATTGGCAAGTGGTTTGGCTACGAGCGCGCTTTAGAAAACGATTATGGTTTTACCAGGATAGGATATGGTTTTTCCTGGAGAAAGTATGAGGCCAGGAAAGAGCAGTGGCGATTGAATGCGGAATTCAACTATGCTGTCAATCAGATGTCTGCCTATGACATGGCAAGGGCCGACAAAAGGTTGAATACCGAACTATCCTTTCATTACGCTTTGCCTTTTATGAGTAATGTTTTCCTGATGGCCACAGCCGGGTATTATGGCGAGGACCCTTACAATATCTATTATCAGGACCGGTATGCTTTTGTCCGGTTTGGAATCTCTACCGGTTTTCTGAGACAAAACAATTAGCTGTCATTTTTAAACCTTTAGTTTTCTGGTTGGTTTATTCAAATGAGAGATTGCGTACCTTTGTCGCATTACTTATAAAAACTTGTTTAATGACATGATTGAAGACAGAGAAAGGAAGACAGGTAAGGAGTTGCTGATGATCGGGATCAAGGCCGTTATATACTTGTTCCTGGTTTATTTGTACATCAATAAGCCAGCTTTTTACAGTGAATATCCAAGGGTAGACAAACTGGCTGGTGCAGTGATGGTATTTCTGGGCCCCAGTCTGGCTGTCTCTCTTTTAAGGCTGGTGATCATTTACTGGTACATTAAGAAGCACCGGTTTAAAAGTAATATTAAAGACAACTTTATCCTGGGGATCAACCGGATCGTGTCCATACTCAATACCGTGTTTACCATGGTGGCCTTGATGACGCTGTTCAAAGTTGATCCAAAAGATTTTATTTTTAGCGTATCCATCGTCGCGGCGGCACTGGCGGTGACCTTTAAAGATTATATTACCAACATGATCAATGGATTGATCATCATGTTTTCTGACCGCTTGTCTCTGGGCGACCACATCAAAGTGGGCAATGATGAAGGGAAAATATTAGACATTACTTTGATTAATGTGATTTTGCAAAATGAGGACAGTGATATGGTCATTATTCCAAACTCCGTCGTCTTTAGTTCTGTCATCGTGAACCAGTCCAAGCAGAATACCAAAAAGTTAAGCATTGAATTTGAGATTAAACTCATACATGGCTGTACACCACAACTCCTCGAAGACCGCTTCAATAAAGTTATCGAACCTTATCAGGACAATATCGTCACGGGAGGCTTGTCGGTTAAAACCATTTCTGTTCATAAAGATATGGCCCAGTTTAAAGTGATGGTATTACTGAAACACTACGATAAAATCAAAGAACGTGCAGTCAGAAGGGCGATCAATACCTCATTGCTTGAACTGTCTACGCTCAAAGAAGAGTATAAAGACAGCGGGTATAATTAGAAAGGTTATACATTGTCATAAAATGCGGCTAGTCCGGCCCTTTTGTCTTATTTTTGCATCATGGAAAGAGAAATTCTTGATACCAGGCGTAAAGCTTTAAAGATTAACTTAAACCCAAAAATATACGGCACATTTGCCGAGATCGGTGCAGGGCAGGAGGTGGCCCGCAATTTCTTTACTGCAGGAGCAGCCTCGGGTACAGTAGCCAAGACGATGTCTGCATACGACATGACCTTTAGCGATGCCATCTATGGCGCAGAAGAGACCGGCAGGTATGTCAGCAAATCCAGGTTGTTGAAAATGCTCAACCATGAGTTTGGGCTCTTAAACGAGCGGTTAAGCGGGGAGAAGTATGACGACCGGACTTTCTTTGCTTTTGCTGATACCGTAACTACCCTTAATTATAATAAATCAAACGATCCTCATGGGTGGATCGGTATTAAGTTTCAGGCAGAGCCGGAAGGCGAAGCCAATGAGATCTTCTTCCATGTGCGCTTACTCGATACCGATGCGGCCTTACAGCAAAATGTCCTCGGCATCATTGGGGTGAACCTCGTTTATGCAGCCTTCTATTACAATCAGGACCCAAAGACCATGATTGAATCCCTGGCGGACAACCTAACCGTAGGGTCCGTAGAAATCGACCTGATCTCCGTCAACGGGCCTATTTTTGAGGGCATCAACAATATTTTGCTCAACCTATACCTGATTGTAAAAGACTTTTCTGATGCGGCAATTTTCGATTCTTTGGGGCAGCCGACTTTACCGAAAGACCTCCTGTATAAAAAGGACATCATGATCCTGCGTACCAAATATGCGCAGAAGTCTAATCCAAATTTCAGCATGCTCAATAAGGCAGTTGACCAGTTTGTGCGTACAGAGAGTGTAAAGAAGGATAATCTGAGTGTTCTTATTGAGGTTTTGCTGTCCAACGTGTTGACTGCAGATGAAGTATTGCCGGAAGATATCGACCTGGAAGCGGTAGCCCGCAGGGCGGAAGATATGTGCAAAACAGGCAACCTCGTGATTGTATCTAACTTTGCGCGGCACAATAAGCTGGCCAATTACCTGGACCGCTGCAGGCCGAAGAGTGTGGGAATCTCCACCAATATCAACAACCTCAAGTTCGTATTTAACTCAACCAATTTTGGGGAGAATTATTCCAGTAAACTGTTGAACTACGTTAGCGATATGTTCAGTAAAAATGTGAAGCTTTTTGCCTATCCCTTCCTCGATAAAAAGACCAATGAGGTGATCACGACGGACAATATGCCGGTAACCCCCGACGCCAGGCCTTTGTTCGACTTCCTGATTGTCAATGGGTATATCACTGATATCGAAGATTACAGCGAAAGCGACGTAAAAACTGTTTAATCCTGTTTGTAAGGATCCTGGACTACGATAGCCATCAGCCTTTCAGGATGCTCTATGGCTTTAAAGCCATACTGGGCATACAGGCCATGAGCATCAACGGTGGCCAATACATAGCGTCTTAAACCCTGTAAGTCTTTGTGAAACATCATGAGCGACATAAGCTTTTTGGAAAGCCCCTTTCCACGGTGCGCTTCATCAATATATACATCGGCGAGGTAACCAAACGTCGCACGGTCTGTCACCCAGCGGGCAAAGCCGATCTGTAAGGTATCTTTGTATATACCAAAGCATAAGGAATTGTCTACAGAACGCTGTACCGTCTCCATCGGGATGCCCTTGGCCCAATAAGATTGCGTGCTCAGGTACCTGTGCAGCGCAAAAACGTCTATCTTGTTTGGATCGTCAGAAAAAACATATCCATCTTCAGCAATTTCCATTAGTTGCGCATATTAATGTATTGCAAGGGTTGCCCGAAATCTTCGCTTCTGCAAAGTGCAATCACCTTTTGAAGATCATCAATATTTTTACTTTGTACCCTGACCTGGTCGTCCATCATAGAGGCCTGTACTTTCAGTCCGCTGGCTTTGATCTTGGCGACGATCTTTTTAGCCGTTTCTTTATCGATTCCTTCTTTAATACTGATCTCTTTTCTGATCATATTTCCCGAAGCATATTGCTCTTTGCCAAAGTCAAGACTCTTTGCGTCAAGGTTTTGCTTGATCATCCGGGAGATAATGGAATCTTGTATAGCCTTCAACCTCATGTCGTCTTCTGTCACTACAGTGATGATATTGGTCTTCTTATCGTGTTCTATGGTGCTTTTTGAACTGCTGAAATCATATCTGTTCAGGATCTCTTTTTTTGCATTGTTGATGGCATTGTCGAATGTCTGAGCGTCAACTTTGCTTACGATATCAAAAGTGGGCATGATTATTATAGGTTTAGAATAAAAAATAGATTAGATTTAATTGGTGATTAGATCAATCGTTAACAAATATAAAACAATTAAAGTAAAAGTATATGAAAACCAGTACACCCAAAGTGCAAAAAAAAGCGATCAGGAAGGCTGCTAAAAAATTAGAGAAAAGTTTAACAGAAAAGATCTTCGAAACGGTTAAAGGCTTGGGGCAGGATGCAGAACGGATTGGGGAGGATATCGCAGAGATCAGTAAGTCGGTCGCCAAAAAGCTGTCGAAGAAGTTTAAGAAAGTCAAAGCGTCTGTAGGAACCAAGATTGAGGAGGCAAAGTCATCTGGTAAAAAGGCAGCGAAAAAGACCAAAAAGAAAGCACAAGCCATAAAGAAAGACGTAAAAGAAGAGATTAAAAAAGACAACAGGAAAGCCGAAGATGCAATTAAGGCAGCTGCGGCCAAAGTGAAGCCGGTGGTACAAAGCGTGAAGGTAGCCGCGATAGCGACAGAAGAAAAGGCGGCAAAAGCCATTGGAAAGCCAGTTGCCAAAGCTGTTTCCAGAGTTGTTCCAAAGGCTAAAAAAGGGGTGGTGATCATCAAAGAGAAAGCAGCAGAAGTAAAAACTGAAGTTGCAGAAGCCGTAAAAGCTCCGGTTAAAGCTGCAACCACCGCCCGTGGAAGAAAACCAGGCGCAACTACAGTTGCAGCAGTAAAGACGCCTGCAAAGAAACCCACTGCAGTAAAATCAAAGCCTAAAGCAGCTACAAAAGCAGCACCTAAAACCACACCTAAAGCCGCATCGGCACAGCCGGTAGTTTCGGCTCCGGATACTGCCGCTGCCGCAGAACCTGCTAAAGCAGAACAGGAAAGCAAATAAAGAGCATTTGAACCAAATCCATTTATTGCTTAATAATTAACAATTACTTAACAATAGAATTCGCAGATTTGGACGAGGCTTTTCGAAAAGGTACGGGGAGCATAGTGTAAGCAAATTCGTACCTTTTCGAACGGCCTCTTTTTTTGATTGAATAAATGACTAAGAAGAAGGCTCCATTTCTAAACCGAGAGATCAGTTGGCTGTATTTTAATGAGCGCGTTTTGCAGGAAGTAGCAGATGAGACCGTTCCTTTAATTGAACGGATCAAGTTTCTGTCTATTTTCTCCTCCAATCTGGAGGAGTTTTACAGGGTGCGGGTGGCAACCCTGAGCAGACTGGCCAATTTGAACGATAAGGCCAAGGCTTTGCTCGGCTTTAACCCCAAGAAGCTCCTCAATGAGATCAAGACCATCGTCGTCAAGCAGGAGCGGAAATTTGAGCAGCTGTTCAAGGCAACCTTAATCAATGAACTCGCCCAAAACCGCATCTTTATATTAAACGATACCCAGTTAAACGTTTCCAGGGGGGAGTTTGTCAGGGCCCATTTCCGCGACCGGATCCTGTCCAACCTGGTGCCGATCATGATTGATCTCGACAAGCCCTTTCCAGAGCTCAAAGACCGCTATTTATACTTCATTGTACGCCTGTCGAAGACACGCAATAAACATGAAAAGTATGCCCTGATCGAGTTGCCTGCCGACCTGCCCCGGTTCCTGGTCCTGCCCGAAACCAATGGCTTAAAATTCATTATCCTGGCGGAAGACATAATCAAGTATTGCCTCGACGATATATTTTATGTCTTTCATTACAACAATCTGGAAGCGTATTCCATCCAGCTTACCCGCGATGCGGAACTGGATATCGATAAAAGCGTAAGCGATAAATTCATAGAGGAACTCCGGGTAAGTCTTGATAAGCGTAAAAAGGGTAAACCGATGCGCTTGCTCTATGATACGGAGATGCCGGTGGAGATGCTGACCGTACTGATCAATAAGATGAAAATAGACGTGGACAGCCTGATACCCGGCAACAGGTACCACCGTTTTGGCGACTTCATCGCTTTTCCAAATGTGGGCAGTAAGGAGCTGGAGTATAAACCCAATGACCCCATTAAAGTCAGTGGATTGCACCGTACAGAGAGCATTTTTAACAAAATAGCCGTTAAAGATTACCTGATCAACTTGCCGTACCAGTCGTACGACTACATCATTCTGTTTCTGAGAGAGGCCGCTATTGACCCTAAAGTCACGGAGATCAATATCACTTTGTACCGCCTGGCCGAGAATTCAAGGGTGATCAATGCCCTGATCAATGCGGCAAAGAACGGCAAGCGGGTGAACTGCCTGGTCGAGCTCAAAGCCCGGTTCGACGAACAGGCCAATATTTTCTGGAGTGGCCGACTGGCGGAAGAAGGGGTGCATGTCAATTATGGGCTCACAGACTATAAAGTCCACTCCAAAATCTGCCTCGTAGAGCGGATAGAGAAGGGCAGGCCGGTATATTACGCCAATCTCGCTACGGGTAACTTCAATGAGAAAACTGCAAAACTGTATTGCGACCATAGCATATTCACGGCCAATAAAGAGATCACCAAAGACCTGCGCAAGCTTTTTACCGCATTAAATAATAAGACCGTCACCAAAGGCTTCAAACACCTGATCGTATCGCCATTAGAATCCAGATCAAAGTTTTATACACTCATAGACCGGGAGATCAGGCATGCTAAAAATGGCAAGCCGGCTTATATGATCCTGAAAGTGAATAGCCTGGCCGATGAGGGCATCGTTGAAAAGCTGTATGAGGCCAGTAATGCCGGTGTGCAGATCAAGCTCATTGTGCGCGGCATTTGCTGCCTGGTGCCCGGCGTCAAAGGCTTCAGTGAAAACATCAAAGTCATCAGCATCATCGACAAATTCCTGGAACATGCCCGGGTGTTTATCTTTGGCAACAACAAAAAGGAAGAGATGTTCCTATCCTCTGCCGACCTGATGAGCCGCAATTTTGAGCATAGGGTAGAGGTGGGCTTTCCCGTGCTGGATGATGATGTGAGACAGGAGATCCGCGACATTATAGAGTTCCAGCTACAGGACAACGTCAAGGCGAGGGACATCACCCGCCTGAACAACAACAAGTACCATAAGAACCGGATGTCGACTAAGGTCAGGGCACAAGTGCAGACCTATAACTATTTGAAAAACAAACACCAATAAATATATGTTGAGATATGCTGCCATTGATATAGGCTCCAACGCGGTCAGATTACTGATTGCCGACATCACCAAAACTGAGCATGGCTATGGGTATAAAAAGAATACCCTAATCCGGGTGCCCCTCAGGCTTGGGGATGATGCATTTCTGGACAAAAGGATCTCTGAGCGTAAAACGGCCGACTTGCTGAAAACCATGACGGCCTTCAGGCAGCTGATGGATGTTTACCAGGTATCCAAATATCTCGCCTGTGCCACTTCCGCGATGCGCGAAGCGGACAACGGGGCTGATATTATACAGAAGTTGAAAGAGCAGGCCAATATCGACCTGGAAATCATAGAAGGGCAGCGCGAGGCCAATATCATTTATGCCAACCATATCGAAGAAAACCTGGACATCAAAAAGAACTACCTGTATATCGATGTAGGGGGCGGCAGTACAGAACTTTCGGTCTTTGTAAACCGCGTACCCATCGCTTCAAAATCATTTGATATCGGTACCATCCGTATCCTGGACAACCAGGACAAACAGGAAACCTGGGATGAGATGAAGGCCTGGGCCAGGGAGCATACCGGTAAATTGAAGAACCTCGCAGGCATTGGCACCGGTGGCAACATCAATAAGCTGTTTAAAATGTCCAATGAGAAAGATAGCGCTCCACTTTCCCTGCTGAAACTGAAGTCGATATACAACAACCTGAACAACCATTCTTTAAAAGAGCGGATCAAAGTGTTCAACCTCAATCCCGACCGGGCGGATGTGATCATTCCAGCTGCCGAGATCTTCATCACGCTGATGAAATGGACGGGCACCAGGGAGATTTATGTGCCCAAAGTAGGTATGGCCGACGGGATCATCAATTTGCTTATCGAGGAGAATCTGGGTGCATAGCTGATTTCTTAAGATAAAGGCTTCAAAGTATTAGCACTTAAAAGCCAAAGCCAGATACCTGCCGTGATGACTGACGCATTGTGGATTGCTGTTTTTATAATCCGCGAAGAGTCCTGTGATTTTTACATCTGCGTTTTGCAGGGCAGCTGGTGTACCTGATGCGATAGTGCGTATATAATCCTGATGGAGTTCGCTCTGGGTGTAATATAGCCCCTCACCATAGCGTACCATGCCTGTGGCACTCTGGCCATCAATAACGACCTTACTACACACGAGCTTTATGGGAGCAAAAGACCTTAAACCTGTTTTTCGGGAGTCGATCTTATACGCCGATTCCTTCATGCTCCAGAGCAGCCAAACCATGACATCGGCCTCAGGTGCCGTAGCAATCAGGAGTTGCTCCGCTGCGGTAAACAGTTTGTCCAGATATCCTTTCCGTCGCCAGTTGCTGTCCAAACGGGCCTGTTGCAGGTCGACGATATCCACACCGATCATTTTTCCTGTAGTTTTTGTTCGATAATATCGAGCGCCACCTTTACATTGAGCATCTTTTCCATCGACTCGTTGTCGATCACGATGTCAAATTCTTCTTCGATGTCCAGCACCACGTCGACCAGGTTGGCCGAGTTGATTTTCAGGTCATTGATGAAGTCTGTCTCTTCATTGATACCTGCAAGGGCCTCCTTATTCTGTGCGTATTTGGCGACGATGGTTTTCAGGCGTTCTATAAATTCTTCTCTGTTCATTTAGCTGTATTTTTTGAAAAGTAAGCAGGCATTCACATCTCCAAAACCAAAGCTGGCTTTGGCCAGGATGTTGATGTCTTTGTATAACAATTCCTGAGGGATTTTGGAGGCATCTATAGAACAAATAATTTCAGGGTGCAGGTCTTCACAGTTGATATTGGGAAAGAGGAAGCCCAGGTGCAATTGCAAGACCGATGCCACACATTCCATACTGCCCGAGGCGCTCAGCCCATGTCCTGTCATTCCTTTCAGGGAGTTGATATAGGGGAAATCGGTACCCTTTCGGCCCAAAGCTGCGCACCAGTTTTCGATCTCCAGGGCGTCCTTGCCTGTTGCGGTGAGGTGGCCATTGATGGCATCGATGTCCCTGGCTTCTACCTGTGCATTGCGCATCGCATCGCGAATGCAACGCTGCACCGCCTGGCTATTGGGTGCCGTCATCGAGCCGGAGCCCCTTTGTCCGCCGGAATTGACACTCCCGCCCAACACCTCTGCATAAATCCTGGCTCCTCTTTTTAATGCGCTTTCCAGGGATTCCAGTACCAATGCCCCCGCACCGCTGCCCGGCACGAATCCCGATGCACTTGCACTCATTGGTCTGGAGCCTTGTTCAGGCGATGCATTGTGCTTGTAGGTGCATACTTTCATGGCGTCAAATCCTCCCCAGATATAAGGGCCGCTGTCGCTCGTACTCCCCGCCAGCATCCTTTCCGCTTGTCCGGATCTGATCCTTTCGTAACACAGCAGGATGCTCTCGGCGCCCGTCGCACAGGCGGAAGAATTGGTGCTCACCTGGTTCCCCAACCCCAGCTTTCCACCCAGATACGCACTCACGCCACTCACCATCGTCTGGGCCACTACTGTGCTGCCCAGACGTCTGACCTGCAGTTCGTCGATCTTACAAATGGCTTCCCTGAAGCGGTCAATACCGGATGTTCCGGCCCCAAAGACTGTCCCGCTGTTCCAATCGGGCTCCTCTCCGGCAATCGGCAGCGCAGCATCCGCCCAGGCTTCCATCCCCGCGATCACCCCATATAGAATACCTGTGCTGTTGAAATTACGGAGTTCCAGCTCGCTGAAATACGAAGACCTTAAAGCTTCACTTATTTCCGGCTTTCCGGCGATCTGGCAGGAGAACTGCAGCCTTTCCAGTTCCGGATCGTGCTGTATACCCGAGCGGCCGGATTGTATGGCTTCCGTAAAAGCCTTCAGTCCGATGCCATTTGGCGATACAATACCCATTCCGGTGATGACGACCCTGTGCTCCATTCTTACACGGATTAAGTGCTCATTTTTTTGGTGACCATGCCCGACAAGTTCCCTTTGCACACCACATCCCCGGCTTCATTGAGCATGCGGACATTGCAGTTCAGCTTTTTAAAGCGGAAATAGACTTTCTCTGAGACAACCGTTACTTTTTCGCCCGGATATACCGGCTTCATAAAATCGATGGCTGTTGACGTGAGCATCACATGCGATTGTGCCGCGCCTGAATCATCTGCGTTTGCGGTCGTTGCCGCTTCTCCACTCAAAAACAGTCCGAGGCAGACCAGTCCGATCTGCGCCATAGTCTCGGTCAGTATCACGCCGGGTGTCACCGGGGCATCTTTAAAATGGCCTTTATAGAAGTCCAGGTCCTCCCGGAAAGTAAAAGTGCCGGTACTTCCGTTTTCATCAATGTCCAGCAGTTCGTCTACGAATAAAAAGGGCTGGGAGTAAGGTAAGCTTTGTAAAATGTCTTGTTTGGTCATGTATATATATCTTGTTTGTTTTTATTGATTAATGTAGTTGGTTTTATTGACTGATGCGGTCTTTTTTATTAACTAATATGTTCGCCGCCATCGACGGGGATCACCGTTCCGTTGATCCATGCCGCTTCATCTTTACACAGCAAATATACCATCCCGGCGATGTCTTCTGGTGTGGTCAGTCGCTTAAAAGGATTTCTCTGCAGGCTATGTTCCGTCAATGCTTCATGTCCGGGGATTCTTTTTAAAGACGCTGTGGGCGTCAGCCCAGCCTGTATGCAATTGGCGCGTATCCCCAACGGTGCAAATTCTAACGCAATGTTCCTGCTGATGGCCTCCAGAGCGGCCTTGGCCGCAGAAACCGCCGCATAATGTTTCCATGCTTTTTGATTGCCTTCGCTGGTAAATGAGATTACCCTCGCGTCGGCCGCAAAAAGCCCTTCAGCATGTATGGCCTGCACCCAATCGTACAGGCTAATCGCCATATTGTTCAGCGTGATCTGGAAATCGTCGGTCTGCAGTGTCTGGCCATTCGTAGAAACCATAGCTTTCAGATTGCCCTTGGCAATGCTGTGCAGCATGCATCGCACTTTACCTTCCGCGCCCATTTCCTGTTGCAGCATAGCCAATGCCTCCCGTCTTTTCTCCCCATCCAATACGTCGATATTGAAAGTTAGCAGGCGCACACCCAGGGCTTTTATCTCCCCGAAGCCCTGCGCCACCAGCGGCATTTCTGCCCTCGTATTCCGGTGGATGATACAGATGTTCATGCCATGCTGCGCCAGCTTAATGGCCGAAGCAAGCCCCAATCCACTGCTGCCACCCAGGATCACCGCCCAATATGTATCAAACTCTTTTACCATTTCAGGAGTATTTTTTGTGCACTGAAGCCCGGACCAAAGCTCAGCATCAGGCCAATATCACCGCTCTTGGGTCTGGCCTTACTACGCTGCAGCCCTGCCTCGCTATGTTCCACCTCGCTATGTTCCATCCCGCCCCGCACGGCCAGCTTCTGATCAGTCTCCGGTTCCGCATCTAATATACGCTCTAAAACATATAAAACCGTAGCGCTCGACATATTTCCATACAACCTCAGCACCTCTTTCGTATCGTCTATATTTTTACCCAGGGCGCCAAATAGCGCATCTACCACCTGGATGATTTTCTTTCCACCCGGGTGAAAGATCAGGTGGTCCACGTCTTTGATCTCCAGTCCATTCCGATGAAGGAAAGGGTGGATGATGGAAGGGAAATGCTCAGCAATTGTATCCGGCACCGCTACATCCAGTACCATCTTCAATCCGCTGTTGCACAGGTCGAAACCCATCATCTGTTCGGAATGGTAAAAATGGTACATTTCTTCGTCTACCAGTTCCGGACCTGCGTCCGACTCATGGGAGGACAATAAAGCACAGGCCACCCCGTCCCCGAATATCGCCGCACTCACCACATTGGCCATGGATAGATCGTTAAACTGAAAAGTCGCTGTAGGCGATTCTACGGCGAGTACAGCCGCCCTTTTGCCCGGATTGGCCTTCAGGAAATTCTTGGCATAGATCATCCCTGATATCCCGGCCGCACAGCCCATCTCCGTCACCGGCAGGCGCACAATATCCTTCCGCATGCCCAGGTTGTTGATCAGGTAGGCATCGACCGATGGGATCATGATGCCTGTACAGCTCACCGTGATGATAAAGTCGAGGTCGGTCGCCGCCCAGCCCGCTTTTTGCAGGGCCAATGCCACACATTCCGTACCCAGCCGGATGCCTTCCCGCTTATATATATTGTTGCGTTCCTCAAAGGACAGGTTACTAAAAACTTCCTCGGGCGACATAAAGGAATAGCGTTTATCCACCATTGCGCCCTCAAAAATCTTCCTCACCTTCCGCACAAAGCGATCTTCCTGCCCATGCAGCCAGATGTCTATAAAAGGCACAATCTTCTCGGTCGTCCTTGAAAATTCGGGCAGTACCTTCGCTATCGTCTTGATTTTTACGCTCATGTTGTTCGGATTATCCATTGGTAACGAAATGCCCACTTCCAGCTGATCTGATCTTTTTTAAAGCCCAGTCTGTCCGAGAAAGCCTGTAAATCTTTTTTCTTAAAACCCCTTAATATAGACACCAGGCCGTCTTCCCGCGACATGTAATTCAGGCCAAAAACAAAGCACAAGGCCTTAAATAGGTAATAGGCGAGGGCACTGCGGTGCAGATCGTTGATCACGATCCCTGTCGTCGACTGTTTTTTCAAAGCGCCAAGCAGCCTGATGATCTCCTCATCACTGAAGTGGTGCAGGGTCAATGTACACAATACAATGTCGTATTGATGGTCGGCCCGGTGACTTAAATCTGCATCCAGCTCTTCAAAAATATCCGCGCAGCGGTATTTAATATTCGGATAGCCCGCCGACAATTCCGTGGCGTGTCCGATGGTAAAGGCATTGGCATCCAGTCCGATGAGCTTCAGCTTTAACCTATTTTTAATTCCATAGTCGGCCAGCGTGCGCAGCATATCCCCATTGCCACAGCCCAGGTCGAGGATGCGGATCTCTGTGTCCTCCACACGTAGACCGCCTGTTAGCCTCTCCATCTCTTTCTGCGGCTTCAGTAATTCCTGCACACCCTCCAGCGTCACCGCATTGCCCCCGAGCAAGCGGTTGATGCTGGCTATTTTGTCCAGTGCATCACGCAATACCTCACCTTCCATCCCGAAATCGTCCATGATCTCCGGCGCCTTGCTTCTATGTGTCGTGTCTATAAACATGTATGTAGCTCTTCTCTATTCGGGTTTAATCTATGTGCAGTTATCTATGTAGTTGTCATTAAAGGTTTTCCATGTGTTTTCTTAATCATCTCCGGCAGCAGAAAAGGCATTTTGTTCATTCCCGATAAGGCGAGATTCGTCAGCGTTTCATTCCTCAAAAGGCCCGAAAGCAATCTTCCCATGCTCAATCTGGATTTAAAAGCAGCATTCCATCGTTGCTTATATTGATTCTCCAGCTCCATCCGGCCATCAATTTCACCATTAAGGTACGGTATCACCAATTCAGAACAAATTTTCGCCGCATGAATGGCCATCGCCATCCCGTTTCCGCACAGCGGATGGATCAATCCCGCAGAGTCCCCGATCATCAATATATGGTCCTTCACCAGCTCCTTCTCCCCAAAAGAGATCTGACTGATGGTTAGCGGCGCATCAAACAGCATACTGCTACGTTCAAAAATATCCTTCAGATGCGGGTTTTGGTACATCACCTGCTCTTGAAAAGCGGGGATGTTTTTATGTTTTTTGAAAGTCGCATAATCCACCAGGTAGCAAATGTTTAGCTTGCTGTCCTCCACTTTCGATACGCCGCAATATCCGCCTTTAAAGTTGTGCAGGGCCACCAGATCTTCCGGGAAGCTGCCTTTGTAATGTGCCTTGACGGCCAGCCAGGGCGATTTACGGCGGATAAACTGCCGTTCAAGTTTCTGGTCCAAGGAAGACCTTTTGCCATAGGCACCGATGGCTACCCTGGCCTCCAGTATCCCCGACGACTGCGTAGCGACTTTAAAGCCAGCTCCATCAAAAGAGATGTCCGTGACCGTATCTGTATACACCATTCCGCCTTTTTCTTTAACCTTTGTATAAAGAAAATAATCCAGGGCGTACCTGCTGATGCCCAATCCCCCAAGGGGCAGTTGGGAATGCGTTTCCCGGCCGTTCGTCGTGCTAAACAACAACCTTTGAATAGAAACCGGCGATAACGCCAATACATCCGCCTCCAGCCACTGCAGGTAGGGGACGACCTCCGCCGAAACGTACTCGCCACAGACTTTATGGTGCGGATAGCTGTCGCGCTCGATCAGCGTGACCTGAAAACCCTCTTTGAGCAGATGCAATGCAGCAGTCAATCCTGCCAGTCCACCACCAATAATTATTGCATCTGTTGTCTCATTCATAAAAGGTCTGCGTCTGCACTATGGAAAATCTCATTCTGCACATCGAATATAGATAGCGGTTTAAAACACTTCAATAACAGCATACAGGGCCATTTGTTTTTAGCTGCTGAGGTCGACCCGACCAGTATACAGACTGTCCGATACGCTTTTTCCATCTATAGAAACAAAGGCGATATAGGTCTCCACATACGTAATGGTTAGCGGATGCGATCCCGTCCCCATATTTCGTATAATTGTCAAACTATCCTGTCCTTCACTTCTTCTGGCCCCGTTTTCATCAAAAAATGCCTCTTTAGCCTCCGGTGCATAGGCCAGCATCATGACCCGGTCGCGCGGACTGCCGGAACCCGTGTTGGGATTGACGACCCAGCTGTAGTTTAAAACAGGTTGATCTCCTGCCGTCCCCGCGGTTACCTGGATATCCTGCGGCAGCGCCAGCTTTCCCTGGCTCAGCATAATCTTGGTGTAGTCAATCTCCTGATCGGGATATACCCCTTTGATCGCATGCCTGGAGTTGTACGAAACTGCCATGTTTTGTGCTGTTTTTGTGCTGCCCTGCGCAGCGATGCTAAATCCAACGTTGGTGAAACCATTCACTTTCGCTACAAATTTGATGATCAGCCCAAAGCGCTGTGTCGTTGTTTTTTGTCCTACGCTTCTCTTTTTCCTGGACTTGGAAGGAACCATTCTCAGCACCGCCGCGCCTTTGCGGATATAGCCGATGTGATTGCCCAAACGTCCGATAATCCCTCCCCAGGGACCGAATTTTAATCTTGCCATTTTGTTTATGTATTAATAAGTTATACTGTAAAGATACGAAATTTTCAGGAGAATCGGATGGGTTTTTGCCGGAAAATTTGTGCTATGTTGCTTCATAGTGGTCGAATATCCGGCAGCAAAATAAATGCTGTAGAGTTCCTGAAAAGTCCCTTTTTTCCTGCCTGAGCAAGACAATAGCAAGAGAGGAGCAAGAGAAGACCAAGACAAAAGCAAGAGAAATTTCAGCCGCATGACATCTTACAAAATATCAGGGAGATTTCTTTTTCCAGGTTACAGTCGCTTTAAAGGATTTGTTACATTCGCAAGTCTCGACTGATAATAAATGCTAATATACCGTTGTGGTAGATTTAGAAAATCTAAATTTTATTTGTAGAATCAAAACTGAAACAGTAATTTTGATGTTATTACTATGGTAGTAATAAGTTATGGTACGATGAGAACATTTATCAATCAACATGCTGATGCAAAGGAGGCGCTAAATAATTGGTATAGACTTGTATCGCAAGCAGATTGGTCATGCTTTCAAGAAATTAAGCGGATGTTTAATTCTGTTGATGCAATTGGGCGTGACAGGTTTGTCTTCAATATTAAAGGAAATAACTATAGGATTATTGCATTGATTTTCTTTGATATCAGAACTGTTTATATTCGTTTTGTGGGAACACATGCCGAATATTCTAAATTGAAAGACTGTACTGTAGTTTAAATACCCCTATATCTTGACTATAGGGAATTAGTCAGGTAATTTATAAAAATCTATTTATCTATGGGACTGATGAATATGATCAAGCAAGATGCCGATTACAATGCAGTAATGGCTCGTATTGATAGCCTGATGGCTAAAGGAAGCGAAAACGTTTCAAAAGAAGAACTCGCCGAGATTAGAAATCTCGCACTCAGGGCGCAGGCTTATGAGCAAGAAAAATATACTATTGAGCCCCCACAGACGCTGGTGGGAATGATTGAGATGCGCATGTACGAAATGAAGTTGAAGCAAAAGGATTTAGCAAAAAAGCTCCATGTGAGTACAACCAAGTTGTCATTAATTATGAATGGCAAACAAAGGGCTGATGTCGAATTTTTAAAATCTGTTCATACCGAATTAAATGTTGATGCGGAGTTTATCTTAGCGCATGCGTAAGCATGGGGTCTTAATTGGTGATTTAGGATTTGTTTTAAGAACCCGATCAAAAATGATAACAGCGTTTGCCTTTATTCTTGTCGGATGTTTTCTTGCTTAGGTAAAATCCTACAGAGAGCTCATGGCTGCCTGAATTGTAGGTCCTGAATTTATTGACGGTATAATCATAGGAATAGCCGATCCTGAAATCAGGTGTGGCAAATACCTCGGCGATAAAGCCCATTGAATTTCTTTTGGTCAAGTCTTTCTGTAAAGCGGCTTTAGGGAATATGCCTATTTCAGCTTTATAAAATGTGCCCAGCCATACTTTCTCTTTCAATAAAAAGAAAGCATTGAGGTCGACCGAAGTTGGGCCGCTGAAATCTTCTTTAATCAATAGGACGGGCTTGAAGCGCAGATCGCTGTTGATGCGGAACAAGGCGCCGGTGCTGAAATACAAATGAGGTTGAGGTACTGGTACATTCATGTTGTCCAGGGTCTTGTTGACCAGCGAGCGGGCAATGATATTGGTGAGGGACAAGCCGGCAAAAAAGGTAGTGTCGGAATAGTACACGCCTATGCGGGCATCGGGCACGGTGAGCGATTGCATCCCGGTCGGTACCGCTACATCGCCGGGCTGTATGGCATTAAGCTTATCGCCATCGAGCCCTGTCTGCACAATCCCGCCTGCAATCCCAAAAGAAAGCCTGGTCGATTCTTCAAAGCCTACCCTGAGCCTGTAGGCATAGTTGGCAAAAGCGGATAAATGACGCTGCGCACCCACCTGATCGTTGGAAACCACCAGACCCAGTCCGACATTTTTATTCATGGTCGCCGCATCGGCGGAGACGGAAAAAGTTCTCGGCGCACCTTCCAGTCCCATCCATTGTGCGCGATAAAAGGACTGTACATACAGTTCTTCTTTATGTCCGGCGTATCCCGGATTGATGTGGATGCCGTTGAATACATATTGTGTAAACTGGCTATCCTGTTGCGCCTGGGCGACAACAGCTAAAAATAACGCAACGAGTACTAAAGCAGCCCTTTTCATATCTTATTTTTTAGTCCTCAACAGGGTGATGTAACCTTTATAGATGTCCCATTTGCCTTCGGCGGTCTGGAGTTTGAGCAGGTAGAAATAGGTTCCTTCGTTTAAGCCTTCACCTTTCCAGTCGCCTTTGTAATTCTTTGATTCGTAGACTGTACCGCCCCATCTGTTCATGATGGCGATTTCATTGCCTGCGAAAAACTCGAGTCCCGGGATCTCGAAGGTGTCGTTGACGCCATCGTCATTGGGCGTAAATACATTCGGGATGATGATGCCTTTGACGGTTTTGATGTCGGTAGAGGTGTTGTTGGCCAATACTGGATCGCTCTCATTGGCTTTGACTGTGGCCGTGTTCCGGATGACACCCGGCCTTAAAGCGATGACTTTGATCTTGAGTTCCGATTGCTGACCTAAATCCAGCCGGTCGATTTCCCAGAGCACTGTTTTGGTCGTTTCATTATAAGAAGCAGTGCCGATCTGGGGATTGGTTAAGGACTCAAATTTGAGTACATCAGGCAGTTTGTCTTCGACCTTGACCTGTGTGGCCTGATCGGGGCCGCTGTTCTTTACCTGCAATAAATACTCGAAAGATTCATTGATGTTGATGGCTTTAAGATCGGAGCCTTTGATGATCAATACATCGGCATATAGGGTAGCTGTAGGGTCTGTGGTGACGAGTACTTCCTCGGAAATGTCGGAGGCACAACCTAAAGTGTTGTAAGAAATGACAGAATATCGTCCGGGTTCTGTCACTGTGTAAGTGGTGGTAGTTCCGCCATTGATCATGGCACGGTCTTTCAGCCATTGAAAAGTCACTCCATCAACAGAATTGGCACGCAAACTCAGTGTTCCCCCCTGGGGGATGTTGACGGTTTGCGTGCCAATAGATTGCGCAAAACCTGCTGCCGCATGAAGCAGCAGCAGGAAAAATGCGAAACCAAATATTCTGTTAAACATCAATAGGGGAATTGTTGATAAATTAAGAAACGGTAATGGTTGGAGCAGCAGGTTTAGGTGCAATGGTAATGGTTTTTGTACCTGTTGTGGCGCAACTTGTGGAACCGGATTTTAGTGGTTTTCCGGAAGTATTATTAAAGCTTGCGCTAACGTTGATGGTATGGCTACCAGCGGCAGTTGCACTCATATTGTATTTGGTGTTGTCGGTTCCGTCAACTGCACCACCTGTTGATCCTGTCCAGCTTAAAGTCACAGCAAAACCAGCAGGAAGTGAGGCTGCATTAGTGGTCGCAGTAACGACAGTAGGTGTAGCGCCAGCGCAATAGTTGCTGGATGTCGATCCTAAATCTACAGTAATTGCAGGAAGCATATACACACTTATTGCTGAAGATACATCACCACTACATTCCGCAGGGCTTGCAGTCAGGACATGGGCTTTGTAGAAAGCCTCTCCGGCGCTGGCCAGATCACCCGCTCCACCTGTTAGTTCCAGATCTGTATCCGTCGCAGCTGAGGTATAGGTTTTTGTTACAGCACTTGAAGTTCCAATTGGATCTCCTGCAGCATCTACTTTTTGCCAGATTACCCGGTCTCCTGCGACAAGCGTATATGCGCCTGAGTATTTAAGCGTGACGGTTCCGTTTCCGCATACATAGATGTCTGCTGCCATGACACTTGCTGGCATAGCTAAAGCAAATAAAAGCGCTAAGGTCAATTTGATTTTGGTAATTCTTGTTTTCATGATCTTGTTTGTAAGGGTTTATATTCTTGTTTAATTATTTGATAGCTTATTGTGAGGAAATGACTGTTTGTCCGGGTTTAGTGTGCACGGTGACACTAAAAGGAATCGCTTTAGTACATTCATTGGCATTTTTCACTGTAATGGTTCCGTTATACGTGGCTGCGGCTATGTCATCGGGTATCGTTATAGAAAGTTCATTTGGTGTGATGGGTTTGTAGTTGGTATCATTGACCATTCCAGCGGTTACGGCGGCATTATTCCAGGTGATCCTATATGCTGTAGGTGTTTCTGTCGCACTGGTGTAGGGGATGTTGCAGTTGTCTACACCCTGGCATATCGAGATGTTGCCACCGGGGGTGATCGAGGGTAGCGGGTTTACTAAAACGTTCACCGGTACCCTGGTTGATTCTGCTGAACATTTTTTTGCTGAGACATAGTATGTTTTATTTGCAGTAAGCACCGGTGTAGTGTAAGAACCATCCGCATTGGCAGTGAGGGCCGTACCCCCCGATGCATTTTCATACCAAACCAATGTGGTGCCCGAAGCAGTGGTTGCATTGAGACTGGCTGTATTTGAGGAACAGATGCTTAGGCTATCTGAAAGCGGTGTTGTGAAAGTAGGGGCTGAAGGGCTGAGACTTACCTCGTATATTTTTAGAGGTTCACCGATTACATTCGCATTCACAAGCCCGGTTTCATACTGAATGGCAACTTTATTGAAGGGTTGGCTAACACTTGGTTTAAGGGTGATACTGGTTTGGGTAGCGCCTATTTCTACTGTGATAAGCTGTAATAGATTTAAATCCAATAGCAGGTCTCTGAGGCTTCGTGATGAACCGACTTCAGTGTCATTGTTATAGAAGCGGAAAGTTACTCCCTTTCCCAATAGGTTTAGATCGATCAAAGACCGGGTTAGACCAAGATTGAACGTTACTGCGTCAGAGCTCGATGCAGTATGATCAAAATAAAAAGTTTGACCCAGGGTACTTGCCACACCGAGGCTGACTACACCTGTAGACAACGAGGAATAGGTGGAAGCATTTCCATCAATGGCTTGATGTGGATTACTCACCAACTGATTCAGGGGGATGCCGAGCGATTCAGTAACCAGGTTGATCCCGCTTGCTTCGCCTGGACTAGTAAAGTAAGGCCGGGTGTTGCAAGCTTCGCCTTCGGCCATGGTGAATGCATGGTACACGTTTGCTTTGATTTCGGTGTTTACATTGGCTACTTCGAGATCAGGAGGGTATACCATGCTTAACCTCACTGCGTTATACTGTGCATTGGGAGTGACTTTTGCATACCAGTCTCCTGATTGATCAATGAGTAATTTGGTGGTGGTACCAGCTTCCGTTCCGGCAGGAGAGCCTATATTTTCATTTCCGTTATATGGGTTTGGACAACTTAAAAATCCAAGTGTAGCCGTATTAAGTACATAACTACCTGCACTTGAATAGCCCATTCCCTTCAATCCATTCATTTCAATCAGACCAAGTAATTTACCAACGCCCACAGAAAGGCCGGTATTGGTAGGTTTTTCACCAAGTTTGAAATATGTTGGGGTGTTTGCAGCTATGTTGGCGTTACCCGTGTTGCGAAACTGGATGTATGTATCTGCACCGGAGCCTAATACCCCAAGTAGTCCAAAATTTCTTGAAGCTGTGATGGTCACGGCTGAAGCTGTAGTGGTAGTTGAAGTCAATATGGTATTGTCGCCGTAAAAGAACCTGAACTGATTGGTTTGTACACCAAGAAGACAACTCCATTGATGTGTCGCCATCGGTGCGGAAAGGCCTGCAGTACCTACGCCAAGGCCGATTAAGCTTCCCGCCTGAACACGGTTTCCTGTTTTGTTTCCTGTCAGATAGGTTTTTGTTTGCCCCCTGGCGCCGCCACCCTGTATCATTAACAAAACTGTTAATAATAGAAATACGCCGAAGTATATTCTATTTGTATAGAGTAGCATTGAATAATATGTTCACAAATGTTATTAGCCGTATCCCTATGATCTGGCCTGAAGTTTGTTTCCTTCAATCCAAAAGTATTACACGCTATTCAATATTGGCTTGTTCATTTTATTCAGTTCTCGTTCAGGACCATTCGACAAAATTTTAATGAGCAGGCTTTTTGTAAAACTGCAGGGCGTAAATGTGCTCTCTATCAAGCGCATTCGCGCTTGTTCATTTTGTTCAGTTCATGATTTATAAATTATCGCAGGGCTATAAATGCAGAAAGAGATATTAAAAATAATATCTCAGTTTGGGGAATATGTGTGGTAAATACTACACATATTTGCTTTTGGGAATAAAAAAAGGAAGTAGATCTATTGCTTTCTCGCGAGACGAAGAAGCTTAGGTTATATGTTTTTTTGATTATGTTTTAAAGTAAGGGAGCAACGGTATTCTTTAGATCAGCTAGCTGTTCTGCCTGCTCTTTTAAACGTTTTTCGTTGATGGAGTAGCCTTTGATCAGATACTCTTTGAGTACTTTGTTGGCCCAGATTCGGAATTGGGTACCTCTTTTGGAGTTGACACGATAGCCTAGTGAAATAATTGCATCAAGATTATAATGATTTGATTCTCTAGTTATTTCTCTGATTCCTTCTTTTTGAACTGTTCGGAATTTCCGAACAGTTGAGCTTTCCTCCAATTCACCTGTTGAGTAGATGTGTTTCAAATGTTCGCTGATGTTTGCTTTACTGGACTGAAAGAGGCTTACAATTTGTGCTTGTGTAAGCCAAATGGTTTCGTTTTCTAGTTTTACATCGATTGCGGTTTGTCCGTCGGTGGTTTGGTAAATAATGATTTGATCTGTTTGCATATGTCAGAATGTTTATGAATTAATTCTGGCAAATGTATTCAGTATTCGAGCGATACCGTTATTCGGTTAGTTTGCGTTATGTGTACGCAAATATTTGTATTACAGTGTAATAGATTGAGTTTTGGATCAAGATTTTGAAGTGGCTTAAGATGTGCTATTCGTCATCCTTAACCTTTGCGTCATACCTGATCTTTTCGTCATCCCGATACTGACCTGGAGCAAAGCGGAAAGCTATGAGGCAAAAATTAAATAAGAAAAACGAATAAAACTAGTTCAGCACAGGCTGTAGGAGGGATCTCTTGATTGAGCCGAATAGTGTAGGATTGTTTGGTACAGTTCAAGGGATCCCTCGGTTCATCGGGATGATGACAAAACCAAGTTAGAACCCGGTTCCTCGGGATGACTGACCACACTCGAGGTCACGAATGAGTCGGTATGATGATCAAGCAATCAACTAAAACCCGGTCCAGAAAGGGCTTTTGGCGTCGCCGGACAGATCTTTGTATTTTAGAAGATCAACTCTTAATTTACCAACCAGCGGTTTGAATTCTGCTTTGTTGGCGAGGTTTTTCATTTCGTAAGGATCTTTATTCAGATCGAAGAGCTGGGTTGTCCTGACGTTTTTCACGTTGTACTCAATCAATTTGTAGCGGCGGTCGCTTACTGCTCTTTGAAAATCGCGGAAGGCAAAATATACTTTATTATGGAGCGGACTATCGGGGTTTTTAAGGCTTTTCGCAAAACTTTGTCCGTCTACGGTAGCGGGTTTCTGGATTTTTAATACATCACAAAGCGTAGGATAGATGTCTGTGAGGTAGCAATAGGCCGTGCTGCGTTTGTCTTTAGCGATCCCTGCGCCGCTCCAGATCATTGGAACGCCTATGGAATGCTCATATAGGCTTTGCTTGCCCATCAGGCCATGTTGACCAATGGCCAGGCCATTGTCGCCCGCGAAAATGATGATCGTATTTTCATCCTGTCCTGATTCTTTTAGCGCCTTTACGATCCGGCCGACTTGTGCATCGAGGTGGGTAATGGTGGCATAATAATCCCTGATTTCGCCTTTCACTTCCTTAGGAATACGTGGAAATCCGAGCAGTTTTTCGTCCCGGCCCTGCATGTGGCCATTGTCGAAAGGGTGTTCAGGAAGGAAATTGACGGGCAGGGCGATCTTCGCGGTGTCGTACAGGTCGTAATATTGCTGAGGTACCTGCCTTGGATCGTGAGGGGTGGTAAAAGCCACATATAAGAAAAAAGGCTTTTTGGATTGGTCTGATTTAAGAAATCCTATTGCGGCGTCAGCAAAAATCTCTGCCGAATGCTTGCCTGCATATTTATGATCTGCTATTACTGGTAAATCCCTGTTTTTTGGATTTGCAGGTTCATCTTTGCGCCCATATACACCCTGTGGGTTGAAGTGGTTCAGTGGAACGTCGAATTGCGAGGAGGTCATGCCGCCAAACATGATCTCGGCACCACCTTTAAAGCTTTCTGAGTAGGACTGTGTGCCATTGTGCCATTTTCCTATGCCGTAGGTCTGATAATTATGGGCTTGGAAAACGAAGCCTAAAGGAGTATGGTTGTCGGGGATTTCGGTTTTGCTACTGCCCAGGTGGTGGATGGTTTGACCGGTCATGAGCATTGCCCTGCTGGATACGCAGACGGCACCGGTATGTCCACCCATATTGTAGGCGTGCGGGAATGCGGTGCCGCTTTTGACCAACTGGTCTAAATTGGGTGTGATGACTTCCTTATTTCCCAGGGCGTGGATGGTATTGGCGCGCATGTCGTCGGCAAATAAGATGATGACATTGGGTTTGCTGCTTTTAGTTTGTGCAGTGGTTTGAAGGCCCGTTAAGGCCATTATAAAAAGAAAATAGAATTTAATCGTGTGGTTCATTGTGATTTAGGTGTTTATTACAAATGTAGCCAATTGCGTTTAAATTTCTTTTGCCCTATTGGTGAAAAAAAGTTACTGGTTAGAAGATGAGTGCCAAACTGCGACAAAGTTGTGCCAAACTGTGCCAAAGTGAAAGGCTGCTTAGGACGAGGTATTTGACCTCCGTATCTTTGTGTAGTGGTCTGGCCAGACCTAATAAATGCCCATCGGGAGACAGGCAGAAAAGTTCTTTGATATATTGAAAAAGCTGCCATTGCCCTCCGGGTGCCTGATTTCTTTATAACTAAATTATTTATAAAATAATTGATCTTTATTTAGATTGATTCCAGGTAAATCTATAGATTTGCGGAAATATTAACAAACGGATAGCCAATTAGCCAAACATAAAAATAAACCCGGTTTCAGTCGCCAAACATCATACCGGGCTTTTGAAAAATCAATAGATCATTAATTTAACAATTACAAAAGTATGTACAAAGAATGTACCCAAGGAACGCAGTTTGTAAAATTAATACTGCTAATGTGCACTATTTTAATACTGCCTTTTGGCAGTTATGCCTCAGAAAGTAGGTTTACAGAAAATTGCAGCCTGAGTAATCTGTTCGCAGAAAAGGGCAATATTAAAGGTACGGTCAAAACCAGTGATGGTAGGCCGGCGGAGTTTGTCACCATAGGAATTAAAGGAAAAAAGAGTGCCCAGGTAGATGCACGTGGTGCGTACATTCTTAAAGATCTGGAACCGGGGACCTATACGCTCGTGGCCGGTTTTGTCGGTCTGGGTGTGCAGCAAAAGCAGGTAACAGTAGTTGCGGGGCAAACACTGGTGGTTGATTTTGAACTCGCTGAAAGCGCTGAACAGTTGGAGGAAGTGGTCATCAATGGTGGTAGCACCAATAAATTTGCGGTAAAGAAAACGACAACGGCTGCTAAAATGCCACTGGGGAACCTAGAAAATCCGCAGATCTATACCACCATCCCTAAAACTTTGCTGACTGAGCAAATGGTCACTGAGTTTAGCATGGCGCTAAAAAACAGTCCCGGTATTTATAAAATTCAAGGCAGCAGGGGCATCAATGCCGATGGGGCTTCGTTTTACACCATGCGTGGTTTCCGTACGGAGGCATCTTTGATGGACGGCGTGCCTTCACAGACCAATGGCGAAATCGACCCGGTCAATGTGGAGCGTGTAGAGCTGGTGAAGGGGCCGTCCGGAACCCTCTATGGCGGTGCGGTAGTCGCCTTCGGTGGTCTGATCAATATCGCGACTAAAAAGCCTTTGGATACTTTGGGAGGGGAACTCAATTATGTAACTGGTAGCTATGGGTTAAACCGGCTTTCCGCCGATGTATATGGCCCGGTAAACAAAGACAAAAAGCTATTGTTCAGAATGACTGCTGCCTATCAAAACCAAAACAGTTTCCAGGATGCAGGCTTTAGGAAATCCATTTTCGCTGCACCATCATTTGAATACAGGGTCAATGAAAAACTGACGATGAACTTAAATGCCAGTTTCTATGAACTGGAAGGAACCAGTTCTCCGTCCATCTTCCTGACCCGTTCGCGCAAGTTTATCGCCACGACCCCCGAAGCACTCAATTTTGACTGGAAACGCTCATTTACCAGCAATGACATTGTCATGCGCAATCCGACAGTCAACGTAAGGGGACAAATCACGTATAAACTGTCGGATCAGTGGACTTCGCAGACCATTTATTCGAGCAACAGCCGCAAATCTGATGGTTTTTACCAGTATCAGTTCATGCGCGACGCGACAGACAATTTGCTGGAGCGCAACATTTCCCTGCAAAACACGGTAAACACCACGACAGATATTCAACAGAACTTTATTGGTGATTTTAAAATCTTAGGCCTGCGCAACAGGCTGGTAGCGGGACTGGATTATGTGAACCTTACAGTAAACAATGACAATTCGCCCTATATCGCTTTTGATAAAGTAGATGCCTTAAACAATAGCGATGCCAACTACGTAAAACTCTCCCGGGCGGCTATCGAGGCAAGGATTGCAGCGAGTACGGCAGCACCGACCAAAAACAATATCAAAAGTAACATCTATAGTGTTTATGCTTCCAATGTATTGAACCTGACCGATAGACTGGCTGCCATGCTAAGTCTGCGTGTAGACCGGTTTCAAAACAGAGGTACCCGCAACCAGGCCAACAATATATTGGTGGTAAACAGTGCGTATATGCAAACTGCGGTTTCGCCAAAACTGGGATTGGTATACCAAGTATTGAAAGACAGACTTTCTCTGTTCGGGAATTATATGAATGGCTTTGCCTACGTGCCGCCAGTAGCGCAGCCGGAAGGTTCAGGCATATCCGGTACTTTCAAGCCCCAGCAAGCCAATCAAATGGAAGCCGGTGCCAAAATGGAGCTGTTTGAAGGCAAACTGAGTTTTACAGCAAGTGTCTATGATATTGAAGTCACCAATATGACGCGGACAGACATCGTCAATGTAAGTGGCACGGATTACAATGTGACCTTACAGGATGGTACACAAAAAAGTAAAGGTGTAGAGCTGGAATTGATAGCCAATCCGTTAGAAGGTTTGAACATCATAGCAGGATATAGCTATAACGACAGTAAGCTGACCAGAGGGTCGGTAGCTCTGGAAGGCCGCAGACCGGCAACTGCAGGTCCGGTAAACCTGTTCAATTCATGGATCAGCTATGTGCTTCCGCACGGAGGGCTTAAGGGATTAGGCATTGGTACCGGGATCAATTACATCGGTGACCATAAAACAGCCAACTCTGCCGTTATGGATATATTTACACTGCCTTCCTACATCATGGCTACGGCAACTGTATTTTACGATCAGCCCCGGTACAGGTTGGGTATTAAAGTGGATAATCTGACCGACGAAAGGTATTTTGCGGGCACTGGCGTTTTAACTCCACAAATGCCAAGAACTGTGGCGGCCAGCTTTACCTTCAAATTCTAATCGTTGAAAATAAAAAAAATCATCGGACAAATTCACCTCTGGCTCGGACTGGCGTCCGGGCTGGTGGTGTTTATAATTGGGATCACGGGCGCGATGTATGCTTTTCAGGATGAGATCAAATCGTTGGCCTATCGTGACCGGCTATATGTAGAAGTGCCTGAAAATGCGAAACGGCTGCCGCTGGGCAAGCTACTGCCCGTAGCAGAAGCAGCGCTGGGCGAGGACCGTAAAATTTCAAGGGCCGAACTTTCTCAAATGCCTGGGCGGACTTATATGTTTAGGTCTGTAAAAGTGGATAAGGAGGCTTTCGGTTACGGTAACTATTATCAACACTATGATAAGGTTTATCTGAACCCCTATACAGGTAGGGTGGTGTTTAAAGAAGATGCCAGGAAGGAGTTTTTTACCGTCGTGCTGGCCTTGCACATGAACCTGCTGATGGGAGATAACCTGGGCCACTTTATCGTGAAATGGTCGGTGGTTTCTTTTGTCATCCTGCTCTTGTCGGGCATGGTTTTGTGGTGGCCAAAAAGATGGACACGGAAGCAGCTTAAAAAAAGCCTTGCTGTAAAATGGAACGCCAAATTTAAAAGGCTGAATTATGATCTGCATAACGTTTTCGGCTTTTACAGTTTTTTGGTGTTGATGATCAGCGCGTCGACCGGTCTGATGTGGTCTTTCGAACTGACTGCAGATAAGAAGGCGAAGGTATTGTCGGATACCACGCAAATGGCAGGGCTGATGCCGGTAGACCGGATCCTGAACCAGGCTTTAAAGGCTTCGCCTGAAACTGCCTATTTTTTATATACTTTTCCTTCCACAAAAAGCGGGACGGTGAATGTGTCTGCTTACCCTGACAATATGCGATTATATAACCGGATTCCTTACCGCTTTGACAGGTATAGTGGTGAGTTGCTATACACAGGAACGGGATTCAGCGAGCTATCAGTGGGGGCAAAACTCATTGCCCTGAATTATGACCTGCATACCGGAAGTGCCTTGGGCCTTACCGGAAAATTATTGGTCTTTCTTGGTGGACTCGTTGCGGCCGGGTTGCCCGTTACCGGTTTTCTGATCTGGTGGAGACGTGGAAAGAAAGTGCAGTAGTTTGATCCATTAATAAAACAGAATGCATTACTCTGCTTTTTTCAGCTGGATCTCTCTTCGCTGAACGAGTACAGTATCACCTGCTTTCAGGTTTTTGAAAAAATCCCTGTTCAGGATATTCCATTCTTCCTTTATGTACAATCTGCAGGGATATAAGGTGTTGGACGGCGTTTGTACGCCAGCAGTGGTGTAAAAACTGAACAACATCGGGATCTGTAACGTGGTATTGTCAACAACTTCTACAGGGAACTGCATCTTGTATTTGCAGGTAGAAGAATAGCCCGTTGGCGCGGGAATATCCTTACATACAAAACGATTGTCAAACTGCGCAATGTTATAGGTCTTCAGAAATTCGTCGCATTTATAGTTCAAAATCGAAGAACCATAGTAATTACCCATGGGTACACCTCCAATAACCTGACCACCAGGAAAGGGGACCAATACAGAAGCAGAGTCCGCTGCCTCTACCGCAAAGGTAGTTTTATCGTATGCCTTAATCTTCAAGCTAAATGAAAGCTGATTAAAATATTTAATCTTAACATCGTCATTTGCACCAAACTCCAGACTCAACGCAGTATTGGCAATCAAATTGGTCGTACCATCTACAATAAAGCTCTGGGTAATACCTTTTCGGTTCACAAACTGCTGGACTTTGCTGGCGTCACTGACCCTTCCATTCGCAGTATACATTTCTGCAGGCAATACCCTGATCGTATTGCTCGCGTTGAAAACGCCTACAGGTGCATCTTTTTGCTCTGATTCATCTCCGGTTTTAGAGCAGGAGCTGAACAATAAGGAAGCGGAAAGGAATGCGGTAAAAGCGAAAGCGGGAATAGAGGGCGTGTATTTCATTTGCGGTCAGAAATGGATTTTTTCTTCAATAAGCCGCAAATGTAATTATTTGTTTGCGTTTAATATATCCAGGAGATAAGGTAATGCAGGATTTTTATTGATTTTCTTCCAGACTGCATACAACTCCGTGCGCTGAGGCACTTTGGTCAGTTCGATAAACTTAACACCGCTGGTTTCCTGTGCGGTCAGCGAAGTAGGGATGACGGACAGCCCCATTCCGTTCTCGACCAGCTTGAATATCGTAGGGGCGTGGATGGAGCGGTGGGCGATCTTGGGTGTGAAGCCCTGATCTGCACAGATGTTGATGATCTGCTGGTAATACAACTGGCTTTGATCGTTGGGGAATAGAATAAATGGCTCGTCGTGGAATTGGCCTATATTTTCGAAGGTATCCGCATTCACCGGATGGTTGGCGGGAAGCACAAGAGAAAAGGTTTCTTTATGGACGCTTTTGATCATAAAGCCCGACTCTACGACATTGGACCGCATAAAGCCTAAGTCTAAAGCTTCATTCTTTAAGGCATTGAGCTGTTCCTTGTTGTTCAGCTCATCCAGCTGGAACTTGATGTTCGGGCATTCCTGGTTGAATTGTTTGAGCAAACCGGGCAAGACAGACTGTATGGCCGAGGCCACAAAACCCACCCTGATCTGGCCGGTATTGCCGATTTTGATCAGTTCCAGATTGGCCAATGCCATATCCACATTGTTGAGTACCTGGCTGGCATCGTTATATAATTGTCTGCCGGCATCGCTTAGCGCCACCTTCTTATTGCTGCGGTCGAAAAGTGCGACATTAAGGATCTGCTCCAATAATTTGATCTGCTGGCTTAAAGCCGATTGAGAAATAAACAAACGCTCTCCGGCTTTTCGGTAGTGCAATTCTTCTGCAAGGACCTTGAAATAGCGGAGATGCCTTAGTTCGATTTGATTAGCTGTGCTTATCATTGTTTAATGAATACCAATTAATACTAATCACTAAGTTATGGATATTTGTACAACTAACCACTAACATAAAACACAAACAATGATAAATAAAGTTCTTACCCTCGGTCTCGGAAAAGTAGGTACCCTGGTTGCTACCCTGCTCAGTGAAAAATTTGAAGTCACTGGGGTAGACAACCAGGCACCTCACTATGATTACGATCAGCCCTTTAAAGTGCTGACCGGTGATGTGTCTGACGATCGGTATATGACGGATCTGATCGCGTCGCATGATGCGGTTGTATCAGCGCTGCCCTATTTCCTGAACAAAGCCATCGCAAAGATCGCCCATGATCATGGCAAGCACTATTTCGACCTGACGGAAGATGTAGAAACGACCAATTATATCCGGAGCCTGAGTGATTCCTCTACGGCAGTCCTGGCTCCTCAGTGCGGTTTAGCACCCGGCATCATCGGCATTATCGGTGCGGACCTGGCGAAGAATTTTGATAAGCTCCGCTCTATCCAGATGCGGGTAGGCGCATTGCCGAAATATCCGAATGGAGATCTGGGCTATGCCATTACCTGGTCGGCCGCCGGGGTGGTCAACGAATACATCAACGATGCAGAGGCTATCCACAATGGACAACGGAAAATGGTCACTTCCTTACAGGGTAAAGAAACCATTAATCTGAACGGAGGCGCATACGAAGCATTTTACACCTCAGGCGGATTGGGTACCATGTGTGAAACCTATGAAGGAAAAGTAGATCAACTGGATTACAAGACCATCCGATATCCGGGACATTGCGAACGCATGAATTTCCTGATCCATGAAATGCACCTAAAGAATGATAAAAAACAATTGGAGGAAATCCTTACCAATGCAAAACCTCCGGTTGATGAAGATGTTGTATTGGTATATGCCAATGCAGAGGGTTGGAAAAATGGAGCGATAGACCGTAAGGAATTTGTACGATCCTATCCGCCGATTAAAATCGGGGCGCATACCTGGAGGGCGATATCCTGGACGACGGCAGCCAGTATCGTCGCTGTGGTGGAAATGGTGGCTGAAGGGGTTTTGCCTGCTAAAGGTTTTATTAAACAGGAGGAGATCAATCTGAATGCATTTTTAAATACACCCACTGGTCAGCTTTTTAATTAACAAAAATGAAATTCAATAACCAAAAAACGCTGGATTACTTTTTAAACGATTTGTTTGACCGTTACCAGCAACACGTGCCTGCGGTACAGCAGATCACGAATGCCCTGGTGGAAAGAGGCGTAGTGGGCAGTCAGCAGGAGATCATCAACGATCACATTGCTTTCCGGACTTTAGGGGTACCTCATCTGGGCATCAGCTCTTTTGAGAAAATATTCCTGCACCATGGTTATGAGAAACGCGATCATTATCATTTTGAGCAAAAGAAACTGAATGCGTATTGGTATGCGCCACCTTCGGACCAGTATCCGAGGATCTTTATCAGTGAGTTGATGGTCGACCAGCTTTCTGAAGCCAGTCAGGACATCATTCACCGGTATACCGACCAGGTGAGCTCAGACCCTGTAGATGCGCTTGACCTGGACAATGGGGTAGAAATCTCTGAGTTTTTTCATCGCCCATTATGGGATCTGCCAACAAAGGCAGATTACGAAGCTTTGCTCCGGGAGAGTGAGTATGCAGCCTGGGTGATCTATAACCGGTATTATCTGAACCATTATACCATTAGCATACATGCCTTAAAAGAGGGTTATAATACTTTGGCAGAATTTAATAGTTTTGTAGAAGGGCTTGGCATCAGGCTGAACAATGCGGACGGCAAAATCAAGACCAGTGCAGACGGGTTATTGAGCCAGAGCAGTACAGTAGCTGAGGTGTATGATTTCGATTTCCCTAACGGGGAGCAGATGAAAATCTCCGGCAGCTATGTCGAGTTTGCCGAACGCGCTGTGCTCCCGGAGTTCAGGCACCTGGATGCGCAGGAAATCAAATCCATCCACAGACGGGAGGGATTTGAGACCAGTAATGCAGATAAAATATTTGAAAGTACTTATTTAACACAAACCAATTCATCAAAATAAAGAATATGGACATCAGGAACACATTAAGCCAGCTTGGCCTTGCCGAAACCAATATTGGTACTTCAACCGGTGCGGTATGGCTTACTTCATCGCAAAACCTTACTTCTTCTTCTCCTGTGGACGGTAAACAGATTGCCACGGTGCAGACCACGACTGCAGAAGATTATGAAAAAGTGATCGGCCAGGCGGCAAAAGCATTTGAGACCTGGCGGGATGTGCCTGCACCAAAGCGTGGGGAGATTGTGCGACAGTTGGGCGATGCTTTACGTGCACAGAAAGATAATCTGGGCGCATTGGTGTCTTACGAAATGGGCAAGAGTTTGCAGGAGGGTTATGGTGAGGTGCAGGAGATGATCGATATCTGCGATTTTGCGGTAGGCTTGTCCCGTCAGTTGTATGGCTTGACGATGCACTCGGAGCGTCCTTCGCACCGCATGTACGAGCAGTGGCATCCGCTGGGGATTGTAGGTATTATATCTGCATTCAACTTTCCGGTAGCAGTTTGGAGCTGGAATGCGGCTTTGGCGTTGGTTTGCGGAAACGTATGTGTATGGAAGCCATCTTCTAAGACTCCTTTATGCGCGGTGGCTTGTCAGCGGATCCTGGCTGATGTGTTGAAAGCCAATGACATGCCGGAAGGCATCAGCTGCTTGATCAGCGGAAACCCTGTTGGCGACCTGATGATCAACGATAAGCGCGTTCCTATGGTTTCATTCACAGGTTCTACACGGATCGGGCGCTTGGTTTCTTCTACGGTGGCGGGCCGTTTTGGCAAGACGATACTGGAACTTGGCGGTAACAATGCGATCATTGTTTCTAAAGATGCAGATCTGGACATGTCGATCATCGGCGCGGTGTTTGGTGCGGTGGGTACAGCCGGACAGCGGTGTACCTCTACCAGGAGACTGATCGTTCATGAAGATATCTATGAGGCTTTCCGCGATAAGCTGGTTAAAGCCTATGGTCAGGTGAAGATCGGGGATCCGCTGGATCAGAACAACCATATGGGGCCGCTGATTGACAAATCGGCTGTCAATGATTACCTGAAAGCGATAGAAAAAGGTAAGGCAGAAGGCGCTAATTTTATTGTAGAGGGCGGCGTAGTAGAAGGCGATGCTTATGCTTCGGGTTGCTATGTGAAGCCTTGCATTGCGGAAGTAGAAAACAGTTATGAGATTGTGCAGGAAGAAACTTTTGCGCCAATCCTGTACCTGATCAAATATAAAACGTTAGACGAAGCCATTGCTTTGCAAAATGGGGTGCCTCAGGGTTTATCTTCTGCGATCATGACTTTGAACCTGAGGGAAGCGGAACAGTTTCTTTCGGTGAGGGGTTCTGACTGTGGTATTGCGAATGTAAACATTGGTACCTCGGGTGCCGAAATCGGCGGTGCCTTTGGTGGTGAAAAGGAAACAGGTGGTGGCAGGGAGAGCGGATCAGATGCCTGGAAAGGGTATATGAGAAGACAGACCAATACCATCAATTATTCCAATACACTTCCGTTGGCTCAGGGAATTAAATTTGACCTGTAAAAATCGATGACACCCGGTATGGAGCAGCTGGCGGCACAGCTGGAAGGTGAACTGCATACGGATAAGCTGATGCGTACCTTGTACGCAACGGATGCATCGGCTTATGAAGAAATGCCTCTTGCGGTAGCCATTCCTCATTCTGTGGGGGATATTCGTACGTTGATCTCTTTTGCCGGGGAAAATGGTATTCCACTGATCCCCCGTACGGCTGGTACCTCTCTGGCTGGGCAGGTGGTGGGTAATGGTATTGTGGTAGACGTATCCAAACACCTGAATGCGATACTGGAACTGAATGCCGAAGAGCGATGGGTGCGGGTGCAGCCGGGTGTAGTGCGTGATGAACTCAACTTGTTCTTAAAGCCTTACGGGCTGTATTTCGGACCGGAGACTTCTACGGCCAACCGGGCGATGATCGGCGGGATGGTGGGCAACAATTCATGCGGTTCCAATTCAGTCATTTACCGGAGTACCAGGGAGCATACGCTGGAAATCAAAGCATTCCTGAGCGATGGCTCAGAAGTAGTCTTTAAATCGCTGGATTTTGAGGAGTTCATCGCCAAATGTGAGGGGGATACGCTGGAAGCGAAGATCTATAAGTCGGTCAGAACGATGCTGGGTGATTTTGAACACCAGCAGGAGATCAGGAAGCAATTCCCCAAAAAGACAGTAGAACGTAGAAATACAGGTTATGCCATTGATTTATTGTTAGAAACTGCGCCCTTTACAGCCGGCGGACCAGATTTTAACTTCTGTACGCTATTGGCCGGTGCGGAAGGTACGCTGGCTTTTATGACGGAGATCAAGCTGAGCCTGGAACCTCTTTCTACACAGCAGACGGGCATGCTCTGCGCACATTTCCATAGTATTGATGAGGCCCTTCGGGCCAATATTATTGCCTTGAAGTATGCGCCAAGGGCTAGTGAACTCATTGATCATTATATCCTGGACTGCACCAAAGAAAATATGGAACAGCGGCAGAACCGTTTTTTTGTGCAGGGGGACCCTCAGGCCATCCTGGTGGTGGAGTATGCGGGCGACACGATTGAAGAAATCCAGGGAATCTGTGAACGTGCTGCATTAGATATGCAGCGGGCGGGTTTGGGCTACCATTTTCCGGTATTGTGGGGCACAGATATTCCAAAGATCTGGTCGCTCAGAAAGGCGGGCCTGGGTCTGCTCAGTAACCTGCCCGGCGATGAAAAGGCGGTGCCCGTTATCGAAGATACGGCGGTGGATGTGCTGGATCTGCCAGCCTATATCAGGGAGTTTAATGAGATCCTTAAAAAGCACGATCTATACTCGGTGCATTATGCCCACGCAGGCTCGGGAGAACTGCACCTGCGGCCGATTATTAATTTAAAGACCCATGAAGGAAACGCTCTGTTCCGCACGATTGCGGAGGAGATCGCTACTTTGGTCAAGAAATACAATGGCTCCCTGAGCGGGGAGCATGGCGACGGCAGGCTGAGGGGCGAGTTTATCGCACAAATGATCGGTCCCCGGAATTATGCCCTGCTGAAAGAGATTAAAAATACCTGGGACCCAAAGCATATTTTTAACCCGAATAAGATTGTCGATACCCCGCCGATGAATGAAATGCTCCGGTATACACCGGGACAGGAAACTCCGGCATTCCAGACGGTATTTCGCTTTCATGGACAGAATATCCTGCAGCATGCAGAGCAATGCAACGGCTCTGGCGAATGCCGGAAAACCGAATTGATGGGGGGGACGATGTGTCCATCCTATATGGCTACCCGCAATGAGAAGGACTCGACCAGGGGCAGGGCCAATATACTAAGGACTTTCCTGACCACTTCAGGAAAGATCAACAGGTTTGATCATGAAGAGATCAAGGAGGTGATGGATCTCTGTTTGAGTTGCAAGGGCTGTAAAACGGAATGTCCCTCTAATGTGGATATGGCCAAGCTGAAGGCCGAGTTTCAACAGCATTATTACGATGCTAATGGTGTTCCGCTGCGGTCATGGCTGATTGGACATTTCTCTGCCATTTCAAAACTGGCTACGGTCACGCCCTGGCTGTATAACGCCATGATAGGGAATAAAGCAAGCAGTTGGGCGATCAAAAAAATTGTCGGATTTAACGTTGCCCGGAGCATGCCGGCTTTATATAAAGTGACACTGCGGCAATGGTTTAAAACCTATCAGAAACAAAATCCGCAATTGGACTATGCGCGGAAAGTATATCTTTTCTGCGATGAGTTTACCAATTACAATGATACTGAAATCGGGATCACGACCATCCGTCTGCTGAACAAGCTGAATTATGGAGTGATGATTCCTGAACATAAAGAGAGCGGTCGGGCACTCTTGTCCAAAGGCCTGTTGAGAAAGGCAAAGGAAATCGCGGAATACAATGTGGGGGTACTGAGTCAATTGGTCACGGCCGACGTGCCTCTAATCGGGATAGAACCTTCTGCACTACTGACCTTCCGGGATGAATATCCGGATCTGGTGGACGAGCGCTTCCTGCCCAAAGCAAAAGAATTGGCCCTGCATGCCCTGCTGATCGATGAGTTTTTGGACAGGGAGATCAAAAAGGGGGCGATTCAGGAAGAGCAGTTTACTAAAGAGCCTAAGCGGATTAAACTGCATGGGCATTGCCAGCAGAAAGCCTGGATGGCGCTCAAGGCGACAGAATCGGTATTGTCTTTTCCGAAAAACTATGTGGTGGAAACGATTCCTTCGGGCTGCTGCGGTATGGCGGGCTCTTTTGGCTATGAAAAGGAGCATTACGATCTGTCCATGCAGATCGGGGAACTGGTCTTGTTTCCGGCGGTGCGGGCTTCAAAGGAAGAAGTGCTTATCGCAGCCCCCGGGACGAGTTGCAGGCATCAGATTAAGGATGGTACGCAGCGAAAGGCATTACACCCGGTTGATATACTGTTTGATGCCCTGAATTAAGGGTTGGGCTCTTTGAGCCTTAGCGTAGATTCCCTTACAATTAATGTCCCTTTTACGATTTTAGTTTGTACGACATGGCTTTCCCCTTCTATAATACGGTCTAAAAACATATGGGCTACGGTTTCCCCTATTTTGTAGGTCTGCGGATTGAAGGAGGTCAGCCCGGGTTCTATGATCTCACCCATAGGTTCGTTTCCAAAACCTGCTACACAAATTTCGTAGGGTATCTGTATACCTTTCTTCTTTAAATGCACCATTATGCGGATGGCACCGATATCAGAGATGGAAAAAATGGCGTCTATAGATTTGTCTTCTTCCATGACCCGGTCTACGTGCTCCAGGATAGATTTAATAGTGAGGTCGGTATTGCAAACCAGGTTTATATCAAAGTCTATATTGTTCTTCTTTAACGCTTTGATGTATCCTTCCTGTCTTTTCTTGCTGACATAGAGGTGTTCGGGGCCGGAGATGAAAACAATTCTCTTACAGCCCTGAGCAATGAGGTGGTCGGTAACCACATAGGCGCCGTTTACATCGTCCAGCAGTACTTTTGAGGTATCGAGATCCTCGCAAACGCGGTCGAAATGGATGATGGGAATGCCGCTTTTAAGATGGAGTTTGATGTGCTCAAAGGTTTTGGTCTCCTTGGAATGGCAGATCAGCAAACCATCAACCCAATTGGTCATAAAGGCATGGGTATTGGCCACTTCAGTTTTATGAGATTCCTTGGATTGGCTGATCATCACTTTATAGCCCGCAGAGGAGGCCACCTTTTGTATCCCGGTCAATATAGAGGAAAAGAAATAGGTCTCGATATCGGGAATGATGACACCAATGGTCCTGGTTTCGCGGTTACTGAGGCTCTGGGCAAGTGTGTTTGGACGATAATTCATCTCTACAGCAATCTGCTTCACTGTGTTTTTAGTGTTTTCGCTGATGTCCGGGTGGTCTTTCAATGCCCGGGATACGGTGGATACGGATATTCCTATAGCTTTAGCGATGTCTATAATGGTGGTTGCATGGTTCTTTCTTTTCGTAGATTTATCGTTGTGGCGCTCTTTATGCAGGGTGAAATGATAATTACATTCTTTGCAGAGGAAGCGTTGCTTGCCCCTGATAAAACCCGATCTTAAGACGGTTTCTTCCTTATGACATTTGGTGCACTTAACTCTGGGCATGTGAGGAGATCTGAATAAATAAGATACGAATATAGAATTTGTACGGTGAAAAGTTATTCACAAATATAGCTATCGCAATCGTATCCGCAAACGATTGCGATAGAAAATCGTATCCAAATACCCTGCCGTAATTTGCATATTTAGAACATATTGGCCTATTTTGGAGGTGTAAAGCGATCTAACCAATTGTTGAAATACTATCTGTGCATGTATAGATAGGTCAGGAAAACGGATGCCTGTTGAAGGCTGGTTTCCAAATGGTGATATCCTTTTCAGAGCCAAGTACAAACCAAATTATAAACAATGAGTATGAACATGAATGTATCAAAGTTTTTTATTGTCTTTATATTTTGCCAGCTATTGATGACTGCATCCATGGCACAAAATGTATCTACAATAAATGGCCGGGTTTTGGACGACAATAACGTTCCTTTAGCTGGTGTAATTGTCAAAGTCAAGGGTAAGGCCATTAATGCCAATACCAATTCCGACGGTGAATATAGCCTTAAGATTCCTGATGCGGTAAACAATATACTTGTTTTTTCTTTTGTAGGTTTCGAAACTCAGGAAGTACCGATCCTGTCAGGAAAGATGGTTTATAATGTCAAACTGTTGAGTTCGGTATCAGATCTCGATGAGATCGTGGTGGTGGGATATGGAACCAGCAGGAAGCAGGACTTAACGGGTTCCGTCGGATCAGTAAGCGTTGCAGATTTGCAGAAAGCCCCTGTAGCTTCTTTTGACCAGGCCCTTGCGGGCAGGGTTGCAGGGGTACAGGTTTCTGCTAATGATGGGCAGCCGGGTGAGGGTTTAAATATTGTGGTCCGTGGCAACAACTCTATTTCTCAGAGCAATTCCCCTTTATATGTAGTAGACGGTTTTCCTATAGAGAACTCTTTAAATACTTTACTAAACCCTGCCGAGATACAGTCGATCGAAGTGCTGAAAGACGCATCGGCCACAGCCATTTATGGGGCAAGGGGAGCCAATGGGGTGATTATGATCACGACCAAGAAAGGCGAGAAAGGCGAACCTAAAGTAGATTATCAGGGGTTTTATGGCCTGCAGAACGAGGTGAAAAGGATGGAAATGATGAGTCCTTATGAGTTCGTGAAATTCCAGCTGGAGCTTAATCCTACCTTATATACACCGGTTTATCTGAAAGACGGAAAAACCTTAGAAGACTATCGCGGTGTGCAGGGGGTAGACTGGCAGGAGCAGCTGTTTCGGACTGCACCGGTCCAAAACCATTCTATATCTGTGAGGGGTGGTACCGATAAAACGAAGTATTCCTTCTCAGGTTCTTTGCTGGATCAGGATGGGATCATCCTGAACGGCGGCTTTAACCGCTACCAGGGTAGAGTGGTCGTCGACCAGAATATCGGTAAGAATGCAAAGGCAGGTGTGAACCTGAACTACAGTTCCTCTAAAAGTTACGGTACACAGGTAGGTGCGGCGCAGGGAAGTCCGACTTCGACCCTGATGTACAGCATCTGGGGGTACCGGCCCATTACAGGGAGCGACAGTGGCGATTCAGGGTTGATTTTTGATCCCTATGACCCGGATATTGATCCGAACACCGACCTTCGTTTCAATCCATTGCTGACGGCCAACAATACATTTAACCCTGTTGTCAACAATACCCTGTTGGCAAATGCCTATATCGAATATAATGTATTGAGCAATTTACGTTTGAGGGTGACGGGTGGACTGACACGCACACAAACCAATACGCAGCGCTTCAACAATTCAAATACCCAATCCGGAAATCCGGTCAGCAGTATAAACGGGGTTAATGGATCGATTAATAATTCTACCAGGAGTAATTATCTAAATGAAAACACGCTGACCTATACCCCAAGACTGGGCAAAGCACATACCTTATCGGTATTAGGCGGATTCACCGTACAAAAGATCAATTTTGAAAGTTCAGGTTTCACAGCTATTCAGATCCCGAACGAGGTGTTGGGCATCAGCGGTATTGATGAAGGCATTATCACACGGGGCGCCTCACAGCTTACGGACAATGCCTTGGCTTCATTTCTTAGCCGGGTCAATTACAGCTACCTTTCTAAATATTTGCTGACTGTTTCTTTCCGTTCGGATGGCTCTTCTAAATTCTCCGAAGGAAATAAATGGTCTTATTTTCCATCTGCCTCTGCGGCCTGGAAAATTATTGAGGAACCTTTTATGAAACCATTGCGCTTCTTGTCGGATGCAAAAATCAGAGGTGGATATGGACAAACGGGCAATAACCGGGTATCTGATTTTGCTTATCTTTCTTCTTATCAGATTTCGGCCGCCTCCGGGTACACCTATAATAACGCACCGGTACAGGGAATCATCCCTGATGCTTTGGGTACGCGCGATCTGAAGTGGGAAACAACGGAGCAGACAGATATCGGTCTGGACCTGGCATTTTTGAAAAACCGGATTGTATTTACTACTGATTTCTATTATAAAAAGACCAGGGATTTGCTGCTTGATGCCAGCCTTGCACCTTCTATGGGGTACCTAAAAGGGTTTAAGAATATTGGAAAAGTGTCTAACCAGGGATGGGAATTTAGTCTGTCGACACGAAATATTGAAACGCAAAAATTTAAATGGTCGAGTAATTTCAATATCTCTTTCAACAAAAATAAGGTGATAGAGTTGAGCGGCGAGCAACCGAACCTGCAGACCAGCATTACCTGGGGAAATTTCAGTTCGGCACCGTACATTGCCATACCAGGCAGACCTATCGCTTTATTTAATGGATATGTATTTGACGGGGTTTATCAATACAGCGATTTTGACCGCCTGGACAACGGTACGTATGTATTGAAGGCTGAAATTCCCAATAACGGAAACCCACGCGCATCTATTCAGCCCGGGCATGTGAAATATCAGGACATCAACGGGGATGGAGAAGTTAACGGAAGTGACATCACCGTGATCGGTAACCCCAATCCCAAACATACCGGTGGTTTCTCCAACAATTTTAGTTATAGTGGCTTTGACTTGAATGTCTTTTTTCAATGGTCTTACGGAAATGACCTGTTGAATGTGAACCGCATTGTTTTTGAAGGAGGAGATGCAAGGAATTTCCTGAATATGTTTGCTTCCTATGAAAACCGCTGGAGTCCTGAAAATCCCAGCAATACATTATACAGTGCTACCGGGGCGGGAACCCGTGTATATTCATCCAGGGTGATAGAAGATGGCTCTTACCTGAGGTTGAAAACCTTAGCCCTCGGCTATACGGTTCCTGCCAGTTTGGTCCGCAGGGCCCAGATCAACAATCTTCGTGTTTTCGTGTCCGGACAAAACCTGATTACCTGGACCAAATATACCGGGCCTGATCCTGAGGTGTCCGTGCGTAATTCTGCCCTGACGCCTGGATTTGATCTGTCGGCTTATCCGCAGATGAGGACAATTACTTTCGGTTTAAACTTAACGCTATAATCTTACAGCTATGAAGAAGATATTATTAATTGTATTTCTTTTTGCCACTTGCACCTTATCATCCTGCAAGAAATTTCTGGCAACAACTCCCCAGGACTTTGTTTCTCCGGAGAATTATTTCAATACGGAAGCTGAGGTGCAGCGTGCACTCAACGGTGTGTATAACCGTTTGGTAGATACTTTCGGTCGTCTATACCAGCGTGGATTATGGAGCTATTTTGCAGTGAGCGATGAGTTCTTTTATAGCAATGTGACCGTCAATAATCTTAAGGTTTCTGATTTTGATGCCAGCAACCTGGATGTGAGCCGGCTATGGGAAGGATGCTATCAGGGGATTGACCGGGCAAATCAGATTATTGCCAATGTGCACAAGGCCCAGATAGACGAAAGCAAACGTGATAATTTTAAAGGTCAGGCCTTATTCCTGAGGGCTTACTTTCACTTTTTGCTGGTATCGAATTATGGGGCCATTCCTTTAAAGCTGACACCGACTTCATCGCCAACAGATGAACCGCTGCCACGTAGCCCGATTGCAGAGGTATATGCGCAGATTGTAGAAGATATGAAAGCAGCTGAGACCATGGTGCGGCCAATCAATGAGCTGGCGACCAACGAGGTGGTGTCCAGGACAGCGGTACAGGCCGTACTGGCGAGGGTGTACCTGAAAATGGCGGGTGCGCCCTTAAATGACGTGTCAAAATATGCGGATGCCCTGGTATATACCAATAAGGTGATTGAATCGGGACAGCATGCTTTAAATGCAGATTATAAACAGATTTTCATCAATCATTCACAAGATCTGATTGAGAAAAAGGAGTGCATCTGGGAGATTGGAATGTATGGCAACCAGCAGGGAACCGAACAGATCGCAGGATCTGTGGGGATTGATAACGGCATACTTTGTCCGGATAATGAGATCGGTTATTCCGCGGGAACGATGCGGGTGACCAAAAGGGTGTATGATCTCTATAAAACTGGCGACCTTAGAAGGGACTGGGCGATTTCTCCGTTTTTCTACAGGACTACCGCTGGTGTGACCACGGCAGTGAATTATACCGCGGCACAGATTTATGACCGTAACATCGGTAAATGGCGCAGGCAATATGAATTGCTGCTGCCGAAACACAGGGTCTATAACTCGACTAATTTCCCGGTGATCCGCTATGCTGATGTCCTGCTGATGAAAGCAGAGGCTGAGAACCAGGTCAACGGCCCTACCAATGTGGCCTATGAAGCCATCAACCAGGTACGCAGGAGAGGATATGGTAAACCGATTACTACAGCGGATGCTACAGCCGACGTTGCAGCGGGTATGAATAAAGACGTGTTTTTAAAAGAAGTACAGGATGAACGTAGCCGTGAACTGGCATTCGAGGGATTGCGTAAGCATGACCTGATCAGATGGAACCTATACGTCAGCAATATGACTTCCCTGATTACTGAAGTTACGAATACTGCACCAGCGACCTGGCAACGCGCATCAATTGCAGCAAAAAATACGACAGAGCGGAATGTTCTCCTGCCAATACCTACCTTGGAACTTACAAGCAACCCGAAAGCCACTCAAAATCCGGGCTGGTAAGCAAAATATAACCTTTAAATATATATGATGATGTTCAGAACCGTAATTAGCACACTTCTCCTATTTTTATTCGCTCCTGTTTTACTGTACAGTCAAACGAAATACACCGTATCAAAAAAGAATCCGACAGTGACTATCACTTCCGGTTCGGGATCTTATGTCTTTTCTGGAGATTTCACCGTCTTTTATGCGGAGAAAGATCCGGATATGGCTTTGCGCCCGGCAGGTATTACAGGTGTTTCGTACAACGTACCTACCTGGAAAACATATCCGGGAAAAGTATCTGATCTCGCACAGACCAAAACAGCTGCGTCGGTGGCAGGTGACGGTTTTGATGACAATATCCTGCGGAGTAAGCAGGGCGGAAGGACAGTCAGCATTTCGAATGCGGCTGATGGGATAAAAATGTCACCCGTCAGTATGAGCCGCAAAAAAGATACATTGATCTTCCAATATAAAGCAAATACACAGTTTGATTTCAGTGCAAAACTGGTGGTTGCGCAAGGTGAAAATCCATCGTTGCAGTTTTCTCTTCGTCCGAAGGTGGCAGGCTATTACTCGGTAGGTTATACCGGGGCGCCTTCCTTCAAACTGGAGTCTGTTAAAGAAATCTGGCAGCCCTTTATCTGGCAGGAAATGCGTTTTCCCGATAAGCCTTATCTGACTACGGCGCACATGTGTCCCATTCCGACCACTTTGCTCAATGATGGTAAAAATACCCTGGGCGTGATGGCGGCACCTCAATACCTGCCGTTTGACCCTTTGCCATTGTTGACCAATAGCCAGTTTGCCGTAGCCCTGCGCAATGATGCCGGTGAAGCACAAAACACGTTGTATGCGCCGATGCTGGGAGGTGTAAATTCGAAAATGAAAGCAGGCTCTGTATTTCAATTTCAGGCTTACCTGATCGTGGAACCATTGAAGATCACACAGACCTATGAGAAAATCGCACGTCAGTATTTTGGCTTCAAAGACTATCGCCGCAACGATATCGCTTCCTTAAACCAGGCACTGGATAACATTACCGATTATTCACTAAGTAAATATGCGCTGTTTGTAGATTCGCTAAAGGGTTGTGCCTATTCTACCGACGTACCGGGTGCGGTAAAGAACGTATCGAGCCTGAACCCACTTGAACTGGCGATGGTGATGGACAACAAGACCATGTTTGAGCAGCGGGCCTATCCTTTAATGGAGTACATGCTGTCCAGGGAGAAGTTTTTGTTTTCCTTAGACTCTACACAAAAAATCCAGAGCCCTTCCAGAAAGCTGAAAGGGCCGGTTGCGCCGATCTCTGAACTTGTTTCTCTATACAATGTATTCAACAGGAGCAATCCAGTGTTTGAGCAGCTGGCTCTGAAAGAATACAACCATACCCGCGAGCGCAACCTGGATGTAAAAGAAAAGGGAAGCAACTGGATGAATGCGATGCACCTGTATAAAGCAACGGGTGACCAGGTGTATTTGCAACAGGCGGTAAAAGGTGCGGATGAATACCTGGTATCCCGCGTAGATCAATCTCAAACTATTTTTAAAGATAAAATGGCGGGTGGCCTTTTCTTCTGGCCCACTTTTACCAATAAATGGATAGACTTGCTGGGTTTGTATGAACTCACAGGTCATAAAAGATATCTTGATGCGGCACAGGAAGGTGCAAGGCATTATGCCATGTTTACCTGGATGGCGCCCGCTATTCCCGACAGCCTGATCACAGTCAATAAAGATGGAAAGGCACCGATGTATTGGTACCTAAAGTCAAAAGGTCATCATCAGATGTTTTATCCGGAGGAAAAGGCACCGGCATGGCGCTTGTCTGAAATCGGACTTACGCCGGAATCGTCCGGAACGAGTACGGGGCACAGGGCTATTTTTATGGCCAACTATTCCCCATGGATGCTTAAGCTCGGTTATTATAGCAAAGACCCTTATTTAAAGGAAGTGGCAAAAGCCGCTATTATCGGCCGGTACCGCAGTTTCCCGGGCTATCACATCAATACCGAGAGGACTACCGCCTATGAGAAACTGGATTTTCCTTTGCATGACCATAAAGATCAGAGTGTGAATTCCTTTCACTACAACCATATCCTGCCGATGGCTTCTATGTTGCTGGACTATTTGGTGACGGATGCTTTTGTCCGCTCCGAAGGAAAGATCAACTTTCCTGCAGAATTTATAGAAGGGTATGCTTACCTGCAAAGTAACTTTTATGGCAGTAAAAAAGGGGTGTTTTATAATGAGAAGGATGTGCAGCTGTGGATGCCCTTAGGTTTGCTAAAGACAGACAATGTGGAGCTGAATTATATATCCGCCCGTAAAGGAAACAGTGTTTTTATCGCCTTTATGAACCAATCCGGGCAGGCTGTGCGTTCTGCTGTGTCGCTGAATGCAGCGCTGTTGAAGTCAACCGCACAATCGGCTGTCTCTGTTTATAAGAATGGCCAATGGATCAAGGGAGCTGCTGTCGCTTCAAACGGTTTCCAGGTTGACGTAGCAGCCAATGGGCTTACGGTAGTCAGGATAGACCAGGTGAACCCGGTGATCCAGGTCCAGGACCAATTGCTGTCATCGTCTTCAGTTGTGAAAAACGACGGGTTGGATATTGACCTGGGAAGGGCGAAGGCTTTTTCATTCCGTCTTGGTGAAGTGTCTAAAGCATATGTCTATCTGCAGGATGACGATTCTGTGTTTTCTGAAGTGCGCATGACCTATACTATAGGCAATGGCAAAAAGGAGACGATTAAAGATGCGGAGTATCCGTTTGAATTTACCGTTGACCTGCCGGCAGGTAAAAATGGCATCCAGATACAACTGGAAGGCATGCAAAAAAATGGTAAAATAGTGAAGAGTACGCCGGTCAAATTAGGCGAATAGATAGAAAAGAAACCAGGATTATATGAATTCATCACTAGATTTTATTGTTATATTGTTTTTCTCTGCCTTTATACTGGGCATTGGGCTGCTGTTTTCAAGGACCAGCGTCAGTATGAAGTCCTTTTTTGCCGGTGGCGAAGCAGTACCCTGGTTTATCGGGGGCTTATCGCTCTTTATGAGTTTCTTTTCTGCAGGTACATTTGTGGCCTGGGGATCAGTGGCCTATAAATATGGCTGGGTATCGGTTACGATACAATGGACGATGGCATTTGGCGCTTTAATAGCGGCCTTATTTATCGCCCCCCGCTGGAAAAAGACGGGAAACCTAACTGCGGCCGAATATATCCAGGAGCGCCTGGGTAGCAAAGTCCAGAAGTTGTACATCTACATCTTTATGGGCGTGTCTTTATTCATTAAAGGTGCTGTGCTATACCCGGTAGCCAAATTGGTGAGTACCTCTCTTGGCTTCCCATTGGCGGAGACCACGGTGGTGCTGGGATTGATTATGATTGCTTATACGGCTGCCGGTGGGTTGTGGGCCGTGATGGTGACGGATATTCTGCAATTTGTGGTATTGACGGCTGCGGTGCTGATCATTTTGCCTCTGGCTTTCGAAAAAGTAGGAGGGGCTACAGCATTTATAGAAAACGCGCCCCCAGATTTTTTCAATATGCTGAACGGGGAGTTTACAATCTGGTTTGTTTTGGCCTTTGCGGGGTACCATGTCTTTTATATTGGAGGCAACTGGACTTTTGTGCAACGCTATACCAGTGTAGACAGTCCGAAATCTGCCAGCAAGGTGGCCTATCTTTTTGCGGCGCTATACCTGATCAGTCCGGTGATCTGGATGCTGCCACCCATGTTGTACAAAGTGATCGATCCTTCTTTGCAAGGTCTGGACGCAGAGAACGCCTACCTGAAGGTATGTCAGCTGGTGCTGCCCCCGGGTTTGATGGGCTTGATGCTGACCGGGATGTATTTTTCGACTTCCGCTACGGCCAATACGACCCTGAATGTGGTATCGGCGGTATTTACAAATGATATTTATAAGAATGTAATCAGGCCGCAGGCTACGGAGAAGCAATTGATGAAGGTGGCCCGCTTGTCGTCCTGGGGCCTGGGCATCCTAATGATTGTCATTGCCCTAATCGTTCCGGTTATGGGCGGCATGGTTGAGGTGGTGCTTACTGTAGCTGCCGTGACTGCTGGGCCATTGATGGCGCCGCCGGTATGGGCCTTGTTTTCTAAGAAGCTTACAGGATATGTAACCATCCGGATTACGATTGTCACTTTGCTGATCAACCTGTTCTTTAAGATGGTACTGCCGCTGATCAATGGTTTCAAGCTCGACCGGGGCTCTGAAATGTTGCTGGGTATGGGCCTGCCGGTATTGTTACTGCTTATTAATGAGTTTGTACTTACTAAGAAAAAAGCCTCAGATGATTATCTGAAATATGAGCAATCCAGGGCGGCCAGAAAAGAAGAAAGCAGGTTGGTGTTGGCAGATATAGAAGAAGTCTTGCAGATCAAAAGACAGAACCAGTTTGGTTTGAAAATCATTGCATTTTCCTTGTTGGTTACGGCAATGATGCTATTTGTACTGAGTGTACTGGCACCATCCGGCAAGACGATTACTTTACTAACGGGGTGTGGGATTTTGCTGGTGTCGGTGATCCCCTGGTTGTCTTCTTTAAAAGTAAAAAGAGAAGTTGCCAGGATCTCAGCAGCAAACCAGGCTGGATAAAAATGAATGAATAATAATTGAGCATTAAATAAAGAATAGAACGGATGATTATAGAAGCACCTGTATCAAGAAGGCAGGTTAAACAGGTTGATTTACATACAGAATTGGTCGTTGTTGGCGGTGGGTTGTCGGGTACATGCTGTGCCATTACAGCGGCCAGGCAGGGAATGAAGGTCGTGTTGATCCAAGACCGCCCGGTGTTGGGTGGCAACTCGTCGAGCGAGGTAAGGTTGTGGGTATTGGGGGCGACTTCCCATATGGGCAACAACAACCGCTGGGCGCGGGAAGGTGGGGTGATCAATGAAATACTGATCGAGAATGCGTACCGAAATGAAGACAGCAATCCGTTGATCTACGATACCATATTGCTGGAAAAGGTAAAGGAAGAGAAGAATATCACCCTATTGCTAAACACGGCGGTCTTTGAAGTGGATAAAGACGATCAGGACAATATAAAAAGCGCCACTGCATTCTGCAGTCAGAACAGCACCAAATACCTTGTTCATGCCCCTTTATTTTGCGATGCATCGGGCGATGGTATTGTTGGCTTTCTGGCAGGGGCAGCTTTTAGAATGGGTGCGGAGTCTACGGCAGAGTTTGGAGAGAAATTTGCACCCACTAAAGAGTATGGTGAGTTGCTCGGACATTCCCTTTACTTTTACACCAAAGATACGGGGCGGCCTGTCAAATTTGTGCCGCCTTCCTTTGCGCTGACCGACATTACCAAAATACCACGTTACAGGAAGTTCTCGGTGAAAGATCAGGGATGTAATTTATGGTGGCTGGAGTACGGAGGACGCTTAGATACGATCCACGATACCGAAGAGATCAAATGGGAACTTTGGAAAGTGGTGTATGGGGTTTGGAATTATATTAAGAATTCGGGGGATTTTCCGGAGGCAGAAAACATGGGACTGGAGTGGGTAGGTACCATTCCCGGCAAGCGCGAAAGCCGCCGTTTTGAAGGCGATTATATTTTAAAACAGCAGGACATTGTTGAGCAGAGCTCTTTTGATGATGTCGTGGCCTTTGGTGGCTGGAGCATAGACCTGCATCCTGCCGATGGTATCTTCAGTGAGATGCCGGGTTGCAACCAGTGGCACAGCAAGGGTATTTACGGGATTCCTTACCGCAGTTATTATAGCCGTAATGTGGGCAACCTATTTATCGCCGGTCGGATCATCAGCGCCACGCATGTTGCTTTCGGTTCCAGTCGTGTGATGGCCACTTGCGCCCATGGTGCACAGGCTGTAGGTATGGCAGCTGCTTTATGTAAGAAATATCATCTGAACCCTGCCGATATAAGCAGCGGGCATATACAAGAACTGCAAACAGAACTATTGAAGACTGGTCAGCATCTGCCTGGCCTGCTCTTGAAAGATGATGCCGATCTGGTGCTTAAGGCATCTTCTATTGAGTCCTCTTCATCGCTGGTGTTATCTGAAATCCCTTCTTCTGGGATACGGAAAGCTATAGAGCATTCAGCAGGGCAAATGCTGCCTGTGCAGCCCGGACAAATGCCTGTAGTAAAAATGAATGTGTATGCTCAGGATGATACGACCATAGACATACAGCTTAGGAAAAGTTCGAAAGTATTCAATCACACACCCGATGTGTTGTTGGATAACCGCACCGTTTCTTTGAAAAAAGGCAAACAGGAGTTGACCCTTCATTTCAATGTCTCTTTTGAGGAGGCTTGTTACGCCTTTATTTGTTTTATGAAAAATGAACTGGTGGAGCTGGAATACAGTGATCAGCGGATCAGCGGGATACTTTCTGTATTTAACAGCATCAATCCTGCGGTTTCCAATTATGGGAAGCAAGAGCCGACGGAAGATATCGGTGTCGATACTTTTGAATTCTGGTGCCCGCAGAGGCGGCCTGAAGGACAAAATATTGCCATGCGGATCAGTCCTTCGCTGACAGATTTTTCAGCAGAAAACCTGCGCAATGGTTTGCAGCGTCCTGTGGCTTCACCCAATGCCTGGGTTGCTGATTTTGCGGACAGGGATGCAGAGGTTACAGTGAAGTGGGCGGATCAGGTGGAGGTCAGCAAGATTGTGCTGAGTTTTGATTGCGATTATGATCATCCAATGGAGAATGTGCTCATGCGTCAGCCGGATGCTGTACAGCCTTTTTGTGCGACAGATGTTCTGGTTTACCATGATGGAAAGGAAATTGCTGCGCTGCAGGACAACCATGAAGCCATCCGCACCATCGTATTAGATGAAGCCGTTCAAACCAATGAATTGAAGTTTGTGGTAAAGAATGCGAATCCGCTTTCACCGGTTTCCCTCTTTGAAATACGTTGTTATTAATATAGTTTAGGTATTATGAGGTATATATTGGTGCTGTTTTCTTTGTTGATTTCATTTGATGGACTGGCACAGGAGCAACAGCTCATCGCTGCAAGCCAGGCGGAGGCTTCAGCCATCTTTTTTGATGTTGCGTCACCTTCTGTGCCGGTAATAGCGCCGGGTGCATTTAAAGATGCGGGCGAGTGTGAGGTAAGGGGAGGTCTTCCTTCATTTTTCGCAAAAGCAAAATCAGGAAAACCGTTGAGGATTGCCTATCTGGGTGGAAGCATTACACGCAGCAATCTCATGTACAGGCTCCAGTCTGCTAAATTTATTCAAAGCATGTTTCCTGCTGTCGAAATCAAGGGCATAAATGCAGGTATTTCCGGAACGGATGCGGATCTTGGAGCCTGCAGGCTTCATGAGCAGGTACTTCAATATCAGCCAGACTTATTGTTTATTGAGTTTGCCGTGAACGGAGGATTTGTTCAGGGTGTAGAAGGGATCATCCGGCAGACTAAGAAATATAATAAAAACATCGATATCTGTCTGATCTATACAGTCACATCGAAGCAATTGATAGAATATGAGCAAGGGCAGATCCCATCAGGGATACAAAAGCTGGATAGTATCGCCCGGCATTATGCCCTGCCTTCTGTTCATATGGCCAAAGAGGCCGCCGGTTTATTAAAAGCGGGTAAACTTATAGAGAAGGGCGACCCCGCCAAAGTCACCGGAAAGATTATTTTTTCTCAGGACGGTGTTCATCCATTGCCTGCCGGGGGGGATTTGTATGCCTCGGCGATGGCGCGCGCATTGCTGAAAATACAAGCTGCAAAGACGATTAAGATGAAGTCTTTGCCTAAGCCCTTGCATGGGGACAATTGGGAGGATGCTAAGATGTTGTCGCCAATAGAAGTCGCCAAATTTTCCGAGGGATGGAGGAAAGAGGATACGGATGCTGCTGGTTTCAAGAACTATAAGGAATGGTTTCCATACCTGATGATTGCAGACAAAGCAGGTGACACCTTCAGTTTCACTTTTCAGGGTAGTATGTTTGGTTTTTTTGATATCGGAGGCCCGGAGGCAGGTCAACTGGATATGCTTGTGGATGGGAAATCGGTGAAGTTGTCAAAGAAAGGCACCAATCTGTATAAGATCATAGATGGAAGTGGGGAGCAGCTCAATAGGTTTAATGCATTTTGCAACAACCGCTACCGCGGACAATTTCTATGCATCGAATTAAAGGAAGGGCTGCATACTGTGACGTTTAAAATTTCTGACGAGATCCCTGATAAGGAAAAGATACTCGGCAAAAATCAGTTGAAGGATATTAAGGCTCATCCGGATAGATATAACCGTTCAGTGATTTACCTTGGCAAGATTTTGATAAGGGGCAAACAGATATAATTAGCTGTCTAATGTGTTTATTGGACTATATTCCTCGATATTGAGACATATAATTGATTTGATATCCATAATTTAGTTGCTTCCAAATTTAAATTATGAGATCATACCGATTATGTTTGATGTTTATTTTATTGTTGCTGTCGCAGCATATTGTTTACAGCCAGTCTGCGCCATCAGGAACTAAAAATACAATAGAATTTGATTTTGATTGGAAGTTTTTCTTGGGTGATGTTCCGGCAGCGAGTAAAAAAAACTTTGACGATTCTAAATGGCGTACGCTCGATTTGCCCCATGACTTTAGCGTAGAGCAGGCCTTTGATCTAAAGCACGAATCAGGATGGCGCGGAGCTTACCTGCCCGGCGGCATCGGATGGTATCGTAAGAGCTTCCACTGGACGAGGAAAAAGGATCAGAATGTATTTGTGAATTTTGATGGGGTTTATATGAACAGCGAGGTATGGCTAAATGGGCATTTTTTGGGTAAGCGGCCGTACGGTTATATTAGTTTTCAATATGATTTGTCGCCCTACCTGGTAGAAGGACAAAATATCATCGCTGTGAAGGCTGACAATAGCAAACTCCCCAGCGGACGCTGGTATACAGGGTCGGGGATTTATCGTCATGTAAAACTTACGGTGACCGATGCGATTTATATCCCGCAATGGGGTACTTATATCACAACACCAAAGGTAAGCCGGGAGAAGGCTGAGGTGGTCATACAAACAGACATTGAGAACAGAAGCGGGTTGATAAAAAGCATCACCCTGAATGCTGATATTGTTGCGCCTGATGGCAGGGTCGTTAAAAAACTCTCGCAGATGGTCAGACTAGATACAGGGCTGAATACTTTTACACAGACAACTGTATTGGCCAACCCTAAGCTGTGGTCTACCGAAACACCACGGCGATATAAAGTAAAGCATACGCTGAAAAATGGTCAGTTAGTGGTCAATGAATTTGCCTCCTGGTTTGGAATCAGAAGCATTCGTGTCAATGCTAAAGAAGGCTTTGTTCTAAATGAAAAAAAAATAAAGTTGAACGGGGTGTGTAATCATCATGATGGCGGACCCGTGGGGGCTGCAGTGCCCGAGGATGTACTATACCGCCGTTTGAAACTTTTGAAAGAAATGGGTTGCAATGCGATACGGACGGCTCATAATCCTGCCGCTCCCGAGTTTTACGCGATGTGTGACACATTGGGCTTTCTGGTCATGGACGAGGCTTTTGATGGCTGGGACATTCCCAAGGCCGACTACGATTATGGTTTGGTTTTTAATGAATGGTGGAAACGCGACCTAACGGATTTTATTAAGCGGGACCGCAACCACCCGTCCATCGTGATGTGGAGCATTGGCAATGAGGTGCCTAAATTTAAAGCAGCGCAGCAGAAGGCCATGGTAGATCTGCTAAAAACGCTGGACAATACCCGGCCAATTACACAGGCACGTGGTTTTGCTGCACCATATATTGATATTGCTGGATTTAATGGAGATGGCGAGATGCCAAATGTACTGGAAGATTATCATAAAGAACATCCTGATAAGGCGCTAATAGGTACGGAGATCACCCATACTTTGCAAACCAGAGGGGTTTACGCTACCCAAACCTCTTACCGCACCCGAGATTTTCCGGCGCCATGGGAAGCCGGAGCCAAGTGGGAGAACTTTAAAAAGAATGTCTTTATGATTCCTGACCTGAGCAAGGAAGAGGTTTTTAAAAACAACTCTAAATTCTATCAATCTTCTTATGATAATGCCATTGTGCGTATAGGCGTGCGTGATCAACATAAAAGAACTGAGGCTCTAGATTATTTTATTGGTACCTTCCGCTGGACAGGATTTGATTATCTCGGAGAAGCGGCCATTCAGCCCGCCCGTACAGCCAATTTTGGTATCCTGGATCTAGCGGGCTTTCCTAAAGACCATTATTATCTTTACCAAAGTCTTTGGTCTGAAAAACCAATGGTACATATTTTACCGCACTGGACACACGCAGGTAAGGAAGGAGTGGCTATACCAGTTGTGGCATATACCAATGCGGAATCTGTAGAGCTGTTCCTGAATGGAAAAACTCTCGGTGAACAGAAAATGGGGCCAGACTTGCAAATCGTCTGGCAAGTACCTTACCAACCAGGTACCTTAACAGCCGTTGCGAGAAAGCAAGGCAAAATTGTTGCCGAAACCCGTGTGTCTACTGCAGAAAAGGCGGTGGCAATGAGGTTGACGCCTGATAAAAAGCAAGTGCTTGCCAATAGAAGGGACGTTGTGCATGTAGTTGTCGATATTGTAGATAAAGCGGGCAATATTTCACCCGAAGCGGATAACCTGGTACAGTTTGAAATCATCGGTCCAGGAAAAATTATCGGGGTGGAAAATGGGGATATTACCGATTTTGCTTCCATGAAAGCCAGCCAGCGTAAAGCTTTCAAAGGCAAATGCCTGGTGATGGTGCAGGCGACAGGCCAGGCCGGAACAATTCAACTAAAGGCAGTTTCAAAAGGCCTCAAAAATAACAATGTAACGATAACGTCAAAAATTTAGAAAAAATGATAGACCTTAGTTTCAAAATGAGGATGCATTCCTTGTTTACCTTTATATTCTGCGGTATTTATAGTAGTTCATATGCTCAGCAAAATGCAGTACCTCCGAATTCTGCTGTTGTCGCAATCCATACCGATCAGTCCCTGCATAAAATACACTCTGATTTTTGGGGTACGAATTTACTGTTTTGGGTAGATGACGATGCCGATCTAGCCGACGGTCAGGTTATATCGGGATTAAAAGATGTTAATATGAAGTTACTACGTTTTCCTGGTGGTACGGTGGCTGATAATTTCCACTGGAAAACCAATAAGTTGGAAAATATAAATATGTTTCCTTTTGAGGATGGCGAGGCGCAAACTGATTTTGACGAATTTATGAAAATCTGTAAGCAGGTAGGTGCCGAGCCGGCTTGTGTACTGAATACCGAATCCTGGGCTGTAAAAAAAGATCTGGCTGGCGGAGCACACGAAGCTGCTGAATGGTTGCGTTACTGCAAAAGCAAAGGTTACAAAGTTAAATATTGGGAGATCGGAAACGAAACCTACTGGCATCCGGTAATGACTGCTTCTGACTATGCAGATTTGATCAACGTGTATGCAGATAGTTTGAGACGTGTTGACCCCAACATCATACTGGGCATCAATGGCCACTGGAGTGTTGACTTTGTCGGTACTGCCGAGCGAATTAAAACAGAGGCTTATCCGCAGTTGATGGCTTACAGGAATGATATTAAAAATAAAGCAGATTACACCCGCTACAACAAGTTTCTGGAAGAGAATACCATTAAACCAATTACCGAAGGGGAAGTCAAATGGTGGCAGGTATTGGTAGAAAAATGCGGTAAAAATATAGATATGATCATTGTTCACTGGTATTTTGGTGAAAATCAGTTGTCTTCCGTAAGTAAGAGGTTATCTGAGGTGAAAAACATGTTTGAAACTAAGTATCCGGATAAAAGATATCTGATGAATATATCAGAGTATAATGTGACAGAACGGTCAGCCCATTCGCACATGCACCTTACTCAAATGATCGGTGAAATGCTGGCAGGCAAGGTAGATCTCTCTAATCTTTGGCCGATGAGGATGAAATATAAAAAGCCTACACTATTTGAGTGGCAGACTAATAAAAGGTCTATTCTTTTTGAGATACACAAGAAGCTTTCGGAAAACCTAAATGGCAACCTGGTCAAGACCAGTTCTACAGAAATCCCTGCATTTGCTTCTGTAGAAAAGAACTCAATGACCACTGTGCTTACCGCAGGCAAAGAGGATAAAGCCAGGCAGGTGACAATCAGAACAGACGGGCCGCAGAAATTCAATACCTGTACCGTTTGGAAAATTGCAGGGACGGAGTTTGATTACCAGGTTAAACAAGTTTTGGTACCTGTTAAAAATGGTATTGTAACCCTTGATCTTCAACCGCTGGAGGTGGTCGTTGCGGTATTTAAATAACCAGCATTAATGAATAATAATAAGTAACCTATACAATATGATAAAGAGATTTACCTCAGTTTTATTTTTAGTCCTTTTTGCGGTTTTAACGGTCTTTGCACAAAACTCGGTCAAAACAACTAAACCAAACGTTATTTTTATCCTGGTAGACGATCTGGGCTATGGTGATCTGGGTAGTTTTTTTCAGAACCAACGAAGACAAAAGGGAGATAAAAGCGAACCATGGCTGCTGACTCCAAACCTGGATAAGATGGCTGTTGGCGGGGCTATGATGACGCAGCATTATTCTGCAGCCCCTGTTTGCGCACCGTCTAGAGCTTCCATTCTTTTAGGGGTAAGTCAGGGGCACGCCAATGTTAGGGATAGTCAATTTGATAAAGCCCTGGAAGATAACTATACAATGGCCAATGTGCTTAAAAAGGCCGGATATGCTACGGCAGCTATAGGCAAATGGGGCTTGCAAGGGAAATCAAAGACCGCACAATGGCCTGCTCATCCGAGTAAAAGAGGCTTTGATTATTATTATGGCTATATCTCGCATGGCGACGGTCATGAACATTACCCTAAAGAAGGTTTGTACCGCGGAGCAAAGACTGTGTATGAAAATTATACCAACGTGACCGCTGGGTTGGATAAATGCTACACCGGTGACTTGTTTACCGCAATGGCAAAGAAGTATATTATGGATCATCGGAAGGGAAAGGTGGCTGATCAGCCATTTTTTATGTATTTGTCTTACGATACTCCGCACGCAGTTTTAGAATTAGCTACGCAAGCCTATCCTGCTGGCGGTGGTTTGAAGGGAGGTTTGCAATGGCTGGGACAACCTGGTAAAATGATCAACACGGCTTCGGGTACGATAGATAGCTTTGTGCATCCGGATTATATAAATGCGACATACGACCATGATAAAAACCCTTCTACGCCGGAGGTAGCCTGGCCGGATACATATAAACGTTTTGCAAGTGTTAACCGCCGCATCGACGATCAGGTTGGCGATATTTTGCAGTTGCTGAAAGATCTTAAAATAGATGAAAATACCATTGTTGTCTTTACTTCTGACAATGGACCTTCCAAAGAATCATATTTGCCAAAGCCTTTTGCCGCATACCACCCTACGTTTTTCAATAGTTTTGGCCCTTTTGACGGGATTAAAAGAGATGTACTGGAAGGTGGGGTCCGCGTATCGACCATCGCACATTGGGCAGGGACTATTAAGCCTAATACGGTAGTAAAAACGCCTAGCATTTCTTACGATTGGCTGGCTACATTTGCAGAAGCGGCGGGCGTTCCGGCTCCGGTTCGTTCAGACGGTACCTCTTTAATTCCTTCATTAACCGGGATAGGCAAACAGAATCCGAGCAATATCTATATTGAGTTTTTTGAAAAGGCTGCCACACCAGCTTACGCAGAATTTTTGCCTGTACACCATGATAAATTAAGAAAGCAGATGCAAATGCTGCGCTTTGGAGATACGGTAGGGGTACGCTACAACATCTTATCTGCTTCAGATGATTTTGAAATTTATGATATCGTGAAAGATCCTCAGCAGGGAAAGAATCTTGCAAAATCCAACGCGAAGCTTCAGCAGATGTTGAAGGATCGGGCGATTCAGTCCCGTCGCCCGGATACAACTGCCGCCCGCCCGTACGACGAGACACTGGTGCCTTCTGTCAAGATGACAAAGGCAAGTCCGGGGCTGAAGTTGAAAACCTATCAGGTTAAAACTTCCTGGATCCCGCAGACGAATGGCTTAAAGCCGGTATCTGTTAGTCAGGTCGTGGCACCAAAAGCTTCGTTTACTTCAGGAACCAACCTTTCTGTTTTTGAAGGTTATATCAATGTACCTGCTGACGGAGCGTATACTTTTCACCTTGCAGCAGCAGGCAAAGCCTTCCTTAAAATCCATAATGCTGTAGTCATTGACGATGACTATAACAATACAGACAAAGCTCTGCACGGAAAAATGATGCTTAAGGCCGGCTATCATCCAATAAAGCTGTATTATATGAATACAGGTTCGAAGCCATCTTTAAGTCTGGAATGGAGTACAGAGGGAAAAGCTAAAGCAGCTATTCCCGTTGGTACATTCTTTAATTAGGTGATACATATCACATTTGTCAGCCTTGATAAATGTGATATGTTATTTCTGGGAGTACTTCGGCATATATGAAGTCGGCGGGAGATAAATAGATAATGTGATAGGGTATTATTTTAGTGAATTACCCGTTTACCCGTTATATTTAATCTGTTTGCCCACCATCAAAAAGCATTGCTATTAATATATTTGAGTTCTAACCAAATAAAACCAAATAATATGTTAAAAAAGCTACTATTTACTTTTTTATGTGCCGTATTGACGATGTGCAGCATTAAGGTGATTGGACAAGAAATCAGAGGAAAAGTACTGGATGAGAAAGGAGAGCCTATGATAGGTGTTTCTGTTAAAGTCAAAGGAAAACCTCTTGCCACCTCAACCAACCAGAATGGAACTTTTGCCATTAATGGTTCAAACAATGATGTCTTACTCTTCAGTTACCTGGGCTATTTGAATCAAGAACTGACCATTGGCAACCGTACCAATCTGAGCATTTCGCTGAAACCGGATGAAAATGCGCTCAACGAGGTCGTAGTGGTCGGCTACGGTACGCAGAAACGTGCCAACCTGACCGGCTCAGTGGCTTCGATTGATTTCTCAAAACTAGAGAATACCCCTCAAGCCAGTACCGTGAATATTTTGGCAGGAAGACTGCCCGGACTGGCAGTGGTACAAGGCGGTGGACAGCCCGGTAGGGATGCTGGCGACCTCACTATTCGCGGTATCGGCTCTTTGGAAGGTAGTTCCTCTCCGCTTATTGTCATCGATGGGGTGCAGTCCACAATCCAGGACTTAAGCAACCTCGCTCCGCAGGAAATTGAAAGTGTAACCATTCTGAAAGATGCAGCATCTGCAGCGATCTACGGTTCAAGGGGCGGTAATGGGGTGTTACTTGTGACGACTAAAATGCCCACCGGTGAAAAAGTGAGTATTAACCTAAACGCTTATACTGCAGTACAGGAGGCGACATATCTTCCTGAGTTTGTAGAGCCATGGCAATGGGAAATTCTTAAAGCAAGGTCTACAAATGGAGTACCCAATCAGGGACTTGTAGACAGCTTAAAAGCAGGATTATACAGCGACAACCTGGCGGACACCAAGTGGTTCGATGAGATATTCCGCGCTGCGCCAATGCACAACATGAATTTATCAGCTTCAGGAAAAACTAAAAACACTGCCTTCCAGATGTCGGCCGGCTATCTCACTCAGCAGGGGATTATGAGCGGCACAAATTCTAAACGCTATAATCTGCGTGGAAATATCAAAACGGATTTAAATAAAATCATCACCGCAGGGTTAAATATATGGGGGTATAAAGGTTTCGTTCACGAGCCATTTCAGGGGGTAAACCAGCTGATCAGGGATGCATCCAGAAATCCGATATTACCTGTGCGGTATGCCAATGGAGATTTTGCCGTGTTTAGCAATTACATCAACAATACACAAGGGATAGCGAACCCGCTGCTCAGAACGATGATCGGCAAAAATGACGACGATGAATATAAGATCAATATTTTGCCGTCTGTAGGCATTAAATTGTCAAAAAATCTGCGGTTCAATACCTCGCTTGCTCATTCCATCAGAAGTGTGAACACTGTTGCGTTCAACCCGACCTATAGCTACAACAGTCAGTATGGCTTGCCTGCCTATTTCAATCCACTATCGGTATTGGACAACGTCAGCCGAACAGTAACACAAACGCAGTTCCAGTCTACGTTAAACTATAACAAGAAACTGGGGAAATCGCACGTGATCGGGGCCTTGCTCGGACACGAATATGTAGACAACTATACAAAGATGTTTAAAGCACATGGTGAGCAGCTACCGAGCAATCAGGTGGCAGTTCTCGACAATGCCATTGCGAACCTCAACGTTACGGGTAATGAAAATGGATACAAATTACAATCGTTTTTTGGCCGGGCTAATTATGCCTACCTGGACAAGTACTTGCTGGAGGGTAACCTGCGTTATGACGGATCATCGGTAGTAGCTGGAAAATACAGGGCAAGTCCGTCGGCTTCAGTGGGCTGGATAATTTCTAAAGAAGATTTTTTCAAAGTACCAGTTATTGATTTCTTTAAAGTGCGTGTAGGTTATGGTGCACTGGGGAATGATCAGGGCATAGGAAACTATACCTTCTTACAAACACTGAGCCTCAACAACTTTTATAATATCGGTGGCGCACTCCAAACAGGATCTGCGCTGACCGCTTTTGCCAATCCAGAAATCAACTGGGAGCGGACCATTTCTAAGAATTTGGGTTTTGATATCGGTTTGCTGAAAAATAAAGTAACCTTAAATGTGGATATTTATAATCGATTAACGGATGGGATTTTGTACCGTGTACCGCTGCCAATGTCTTTTGGCAGTGCTACTGCTCCAGTACTTAACCTGGCAGAAGTATCTAATAAAGGAGCTGAATTTAATTTGGAACACAACAATACCATTGGTGCATTCAGGTATAGCATAACGGGTAATTTATCTTACAACAATAACAATGTAGAATATCTGGCTGGGCAAAGAGTGATCACCAATGCAGCGAACAACAACGGCGGGTCGACTATTTTGCAGGAAGGAAACTCTGTACAGTCCTGGTTTGGCTTTGTGGTAGATGGTTTATACACACAAGCAGATGAAGATGCCAAATACCCGAAATTTAATGAAACCAATGTGAAAGTGGGTTCACTGAAATTTATTGACATCAACAATGACGGAAAGATTGACGACCTGGATAGAACGGTCATTGGAGATGGAAATACACCATTTACCTACGGACTGAGCCTCAATGCTTCTTATAAAGGTTTTGATTTTAGTATTTTGGGACAGGGAATAGCTGGCCGGGATATCTACATCTATGATTTTGGAAACAAACCGGGCAATGATGGTACCACTACATTTTGGAAAGAATGGTGGACACGAAGCTACGATCCTGTTGAAAACCCTACAGGCGACTGGCCCTCGATGAAGCGTCAATCTCCTGAAGCGAATGCATCCAGTTCGTTTTGGGTGAGCAATGCTACATTTTTACGGATCAAGAATGTAGAAGTTGGATACACGATCCCGAAAAAAGTGGTAAACCGTATAAAAATCGCCAATTTGAGACTGTATGCATCTGGACAAAACCTGGCCTCCTTTTCTTCTGTATCGAAAAACCTGGATCCTGAGCGCTCCAATTTTCAGAAGGATAATGGAGGGTATCCACAAACCAGAGTATTTTCATTTGGGCTAAACGCTAATTTTTAATTGATAACAGCAATATTAAAAACATTGAATCATGAAATTAATTAATTCAAAAAAATACATCCTCATTCTGATTGTACTTAACCTTGCGATGGTAAGTTGTAAAAAGGGCGTCCTTGATGTAAAAGATCCAAATAGAATTCCAGAGCTGGACTTTTATACCTCTGAAGCAGATGCGTTATTTGGCTTGTATGGCATTTATGATGCTTACCAGAATGCCAACCTTTTTGGTCAGCAGATGTCAAATATTGATCAGATTTCCGACAATCTGTCTAATAACTCTTCCTCAGATGGATTTCGTGCCTTTCAACTCAGCGCACAAGATCCTTTTACCAATCCAAGGGTAGATGGGTTTTACCTGAATGGATACAATGTCATCAACCGCGCCAATTATGTCATCAAAAGAGTTACCGATATGACTGACACGCAGATTTCTGTTAGCGCCAGAAAGCGGGTACTCGCAGAAGCCAGTTTCTTGCGCAGTTACGCCTATTTCCTGTTGGTCAACCTATATCGGGACATCCCGTACTATACCGATCCTGTAACGATAAACAGTGTACCACTTGGACCGACTAAAGGAACTGTTATTTATCAAAATATATTGACCGAACTGACTGCGGCGATCCCGGATCTGCCGATTGAGATAGCAGGAAACGAAAAAGGCCGCTCGGGCCGTGCCGCTGCTATTACCCTGCTGGGTATGATCCATTTGTATAAGAAAGATTTTCCAAATGCCCTGGAAACCCTGAAGCCATTACTGAGTGCACCATATAGTTTTGATCTGTATCCTTCTTATGTAAATTTATTTACACCTGCGGGCGAGTTCTCTAAAGAGAGTATTTTTGAAATCAATTTTGACGGTAGTCCGAACGATCAGGCTGCAACTTTCAGCGATCAGATCGATACCACGCTAACGCCCTTCAAGCCACGGAACAATCTAACTCCCGCGGCCAGGTTGGTTGATTCTTATTTGTGTACAGATGGAAAACCAATTGCCAACTCTACGCTGTATGGTGCCAAGTCTCCTTTGTATAATGCGACCGGAATCAATAAATTTTTGAACCGCGACCCAAGACTTCGGGGAACCATTTTGACTGCTGCTGATTTATTAAAGAGCGGTGCCAAGCTGTGGCTGTTCAACAATGCCACTAACTATGGCATCCGAAAGTATATTGAAATTACAACAGCAAAATATGCCCGTAACCCTCAGAACTTTTATGTATTCAGATACGCCGATGTGCTGCTGATGGTGGCCGAAGCACAAAACGAAGTAACCGGACCAAATACACTGGTTTATGACTGTGTGAGCAAAGTAAGAAAAAGGGTGAGTATGCCCGATTATCCTGCAGGTTTGACCCAGGATCAAATGCGGTTGATGATCCGAGACGAGCGCCGCTGGGAATTTGCAGTGGAGTGGCAACGGTACTTTGACCTGAAGCGATGGGGTATTATTCAGGATGCGATTGCCGCGTCGGGCGTGGCTGAAAAAGTATTCACCAATCCGAGAGATTATGTCTGGCCTATCCCGCAAACCGAACTGGATCGCAATCCCAACATGGTACAGGCAGCAGAGTGGCTAAAATAATAATTAGTATATAACAGACCATTATGAAATCAAAGTTCTTATGTATTTCAGTACTCGGTATCCTATTGTGGCCCCGCATTGAAGCTTACACACAGCCAAAGCCGGTCCCTGTGGTACAGAAACTGTCCTTAAGCGACCTTAAGCCCATGCAGACCTATGATGGATTGGGTGCCGTGTTTAGCTATGAAAAGCTGTTTTACGATTATCCGGAAAAGGAACGGAATGACATCCTGGATTATTTATTTAAACCCGGATATGGTGCTTCCATGCAGATACTCAAAGTCGAAATCGGTTATGATGGAAACAATACTGCCATGTCATGGCCTGCCCACCGTCGTTCACTAAGCGAACAACCCAATTATCAACGGGGTTTTGTATGGTGGTTAATGAAGGAAGCGAAAATGAGGAACCCTGATATTACCTTGAGCGCCCTGCATTGGGGTTATCCGGCATACGCCCAAACCGACCTGCAGAAGGCGGAGTTTATATACCAGTTTGTAGAGGGGGCAAAGAAAGTGCACAGCCTGCATATCGACTATATTGGAGGCAATCAGAACGAATCCCGGCTGACACCTGAGATTACTATTTTATTGAGGAAGATGCTGGATCAAAATGGTCTCAAAAGTGTGAAGATTATATCGGCTGATGAAGGGGCACGGGTAACGGTATTTAAAGTGCTGGATTTGCTAAAGACAGATGCTGCTTATGCAAAGGCTGTTGATGTGATCGGTGTGCACTATAAGGGCCGGCCAACTAGTTTCATGGATACAACCGCTTACAAATTGAACAAGCCCATTTGGTCGTCGGAAGACGGAGGTGGTACCTTCGCTAATGTGGGTGGGGCCTACAGCTGGACTTCACAATTGTTTAAGCTATTTGTGGACCTGAAGTTTTCTGCTTCTGTTGGATGGCTGGGTACAGCCTCTGCCTATGACAATATGCCTTGGCCTTCTGCAGGGATTATTAAAGTAAAAGAACCCTGGTCAGGTCATTATCATGTTGGTTCTACAGTCTGGGCTTTTGCGCATTTTACGCAGTTTACCAAACAAGGCTGGAGGGTATTGCAGGCGGGGGATTCGTACCTGCACAATGCCAAAGGCGATTCATGTGGACGATATATGCTACTTAAGGACCCTAAGACCAACGATTATACACTGGTGATCAATACCAATGATAAGGCTTTTCCAGAGGAAGGCATTGATCTTGATCTAATCGTGCGAGGGGATTTAAAGGCCGGTGCATTGAACATCTGGCGGTCAAACTTCAGTCAGGCAGATCAATGGTTTAAACAACAACAATCGATAAAACTAAACAATAAACAAGGCAGGATACATCTCGATAAAGGGTGTCTGTATACATTATCCACCACTTCAGGGCAAAATAAAGGCACCGCAGTCACACCTCCCGTTAAAGACTTTAGATTGCCTTATAGTGATAATTTCGAGCAATATAAACATGCAGGTATGGCCCGGTATTTTGTGGATGCCAATAGCACCTTTGAGATTGCAAATGCCGCAGGGGGGCGCAAAGGTAAGGTACTTAGACAAGTGGTATCAGAGGCTCCTGAAATGTGGCATTATAAAAGCCGTCCGTTGGCACAACCCTTGACTGAAATGGGTGATATGGCTTGGAAAGATTACAAAATATCAGTTGATGTCTTGCTGGAACAACCAGGAAGTATATATTTGAGCGGAAGGTTTGACGGCAAACGGGAAAGCTCCGGAGATTACCTGCTGGAAGGCTATTGGATGGTGTTAGATGAAAGAGGTAATTGGAAATTGCAACGTAAAGATCTGGCTCCTAAAGAAGAAAAGGGTAGAGGCGAATTCGTCACACTGGCATCCGGAAGCGTAGCTGCAATAGGCCTGGACAAATGGGCTAACCTGGCCATCTCTTTTAAAGGCGATCAGATCAGGGCTTATATAGATGGCAGGCAGGTTACTCAGGTTTCAGATAAGACCTATCCAAACGGAAACATTGCCATAGGCTGCGTGAATCCGAAAAGCCCGGGTTTTTTCAGCAATTCAAAAGTATATACGCTTATGCAAATCGATAATCTCCAGATCAGCGCCAATTAGGGATGTAACTTTTACGATGCAAAAGACTGAAATTATCAAAAGCGATTAAACGTAGTATAGATTTGGAACTCAAAATACAGGTAACAAAAATGAAAAACACTTTGAAGGGAATTAAAATTATATCGATAACACTTAATGTGCTTTGCCTGCTCTTATTATCTATGCAGAGTATGGCCCAGATCAAACCTAATATTCTTTGGGTAACTATAGAAGATACCTCGCCGCATTTTATAGGTGCCTATGGTGATAAATATGCCCGTACCCCAAACATTGATCGGCTCGCAAAAAAGGGAGTGATGTTTTCGGCTGCCTTCTCTACCAATACAGTTTGTTCGCCAAGCCGAACTACGATTATCACCGGTGTACGTACCTATGCTGCTGCTACCGGCAATCATAGAAGCAGTGTGCCTACACCTGATTTTATGCATGGTTTCCCCTATTACATGCAGCAGGTGGGGTATTATACCAGCAATAATGTTAAAACAGATTATAACCTGAAGAATAAAAAATCTTTTATTGCGGAGGCCTGGAACGAGAACTCAGAACAAGCTGGATGGTGGAACAGGAAGCCTGGTCAACCGTTTTTTGCAGTCTTCAATTACAACGACAGCCACCAGTCAAGGACGATGACATTCCCTTACAGTGAGTATGAGAAATTGATCCTAAATGAATTGCGGGAGGATGAGCGTATTGGCGATAATGAGTTTGAGATGCCTCCTTTTTACCGAGATACTCCAGAAATGAGGAAACAGTTTGCCCGCGTATATAATTCTCTAAAATATACCGACAATAAAGTAGGGGAGATTTTGGACAGATTAAAGAAAGATAATCTAGCAGACAGCACCATTGTGTTTTTTTATGGAGATCACGGAGAAGGTATCCCAAGAGGAAAGACCAATGGCATAAACCTGGGGTACAGGGTTCCGTTTATCATCTATTTTCCTCCTATGTATGCTCATTTGTCTCCATGGGGTAAAGGCGGTGTGGTGACTGACGAACTGATTGATTTTGAAGATCTAGGTCCTACTATGATCAGCCTGGTAGGTGGTCAGGTGCCCGATTATATGAAAGGACGCATATTAATGGGTACAAAAAGATCAGCAAAGGCCGATCATTTGGTGTTTTCATCGGATCGCTCAGATGAAGCGCCTGAGATGGTAAGGAGTGTAACGGACGGCCGTTTTATGTATTCGCGCAATTACCTTGCATTTATGCCCCAGGCGCGGAAGATTTCTTATATGGATCAGGGAGATATTAAAAAAATTATGAAGAAGGATTTTGCTGAAGGACTGATGAACCCGTTACAAAGCAGTTTAATGGAGCCCAGGCCTGCGGAATTTTTATTTGATGTAGAGAAAGATAAATGGGAGACGGTCAACCTCGCTGAAAATCCTAAGTACAATAAAGTGCTGGATAAAATGAGAAAGCAACTCGATGCCGAGGTGCATGAATCGAGGGATGTGATGTTCCTGCCGGAATACGAAATCAACCTGCTAAAGGGTACAACGGCTTATGAATTCAGGCTGAGTGAAAACAGATATCCTTTAAAAAAAATCTATGATGCTGCAAAATTATCTGGTTTCAGAGGTAAAGATGTAGCTGCACAGCAGGTGAAATTGTTGAAAGATGCAGATAAAATTGTAAGGTATTGGGCAGCGATTGGCCTGCGCTCTCAGCCTGCTGAGTTACTACACTATTATAAACAACCATTATTAGATGCCATGAAGGATGCGTATGCACCAGTGGTTGTTACGGTATCTGCCATTTGTTCTGATGTATTTGCAAATCAAACGGCTCAGGAGAATGTGAGAAGGTACATCAAGGGAGAAAATGAAGACTTGGCTTTTATGGCTAGTAACTACGTGGTCTATATGAAAGATCAGACACCTTTTGCTTCAACTAAGAAAGCACAGCCGATTGAAAACAAAAAAGCAAAAGCCCAAAAGAAACCTTAAACCGATATGAAACATGACAATGATGAAAAATAGATTGCTGATACCAGCATTGATATTCTAGCAATGCTGCTTTTTTCGTGTTTTCTTTTTTAGGGGTAAATAAGCTATATTTAATAGTTGGGAATGAGCATGTTTAAATATTTGAAGCTTCTGGTGTATTTTTTTTACTGGGGCCAAGGGTTTTTTATAGTCTTTGCTTTGTCTCTTTTTGCTACACGACCTTCCTTCGCGCAGGAGGATTTCCGGTTAACACAACTGAGTGTAAACCAGGGGCTCTCTCATAGTGATGTAACCGCTATCATTCAGGATCAAACCGGGTACCTTTGGCTTGGTACCAACAATGGGTTAAACAGGTATGATGGCAACAAAGTAAAAGTATTTAAAAGTAAGCCCAATGAGCCTGGCAGTCTGCAGGATAGTAAAATAACCAAATTGTTCGCTGATCGTGGCGACAGGATCTGGATAGGTACCCAAACGGCAGGGCTTTGTTATTATGAAAAGAAAACACAACGCTTTCATGCCGTTGACCTAAAATCTGCACTTAACTATTCCAACAAAATCACTCAATCTCCATTTAAAATATCGGTTATTCTGGAAGATGAAAAGGGGCGTATCTGGGTTTCTGTGCGATATTTGGGGGTTTTCGTTATACATATAGATCAGGAAGACAAAATCTCAAAAATTCAAAATTTTCCACTTTCAGATCTTTCTAAAGAATCCAGATCAGGTATTCAGACGATTTTAATTGCCTCGGAAGATACCGCTTTATTGGGGACAAATGATGGTCTGCATGTCTTCAACCAGCGAACAGGCAAAACCGAGAAGCTGCCAGGAGAGATAAACAATCAGGTAGTCAATTCAATTTTCAAAGATAGAAATGGCACCATTTGGGTGGGTAGATTTGATGGCCTATATATTCTCGATGCAAAAAAAAAGCTATTTCCCGTTAGGCTTTCTGCCGAAGTTAAAAATATAAAGACCATTGCGCAGGACAACATGGGGTATATCTGGCTAGGGAGTTTTGGCTATGGAGCTTGCAGAATGGAATTGTTTAATCCCAATTTGGGAAAAGATCATATTTTTGAGGTTTATCCTCTCAATAAACGCGCCTTGCAAACCGATTTTATTGGGAGTATAGAGCGGATTAATTGTTTTTTACAAGACAAATATGGCTTATTATGGATCGGGACGTCTTCTGGCGGCGCCGGTTATATAAATATAGGTCAGCGTGAGATCAAACGTATCCAGAATATGCCGGTTGCAGACCCTATACTTCCTGATGATTACGTAACCGCGGTGTTTGCAGAAGCAGGCCGGATATGGATAGGCACCAGGAAAGGCTTGTCTGTTTATGAAGGTGCCGGGAAAATCCGATCCATACTCAAAGAGGTACATATCACTTCTATTCATAAAGACACTGAAAATGTATTCTGGGTAACGACACGGACTGAAGGCCTGAAAAAAATCGGCTATCTGAAAGGAAATTCTGTTTCGCCCAAAGTAGAAAATACACCAATCAAAGGCTTGCCAAGGGATCTGGCAGATATCACTGAAGACCATCTGAAGCAGCTATGGATCGCAAGTGTCAGTAGAGGCGTATTTATTGTAAAAAAGGGAGAGAAGGAAGCACTTACTTTTGCAAAGTATTCTAATGGACTGTCGCTTTCTTCTAAACAGATAAATAGTCTGTATCGAGATCCGCTTTATCCATCGATATGGGTGTCTACAAAAGATGCCGGAGTTGACAAAATAGAGCAGAATGGCGACCAGGTGTCGTTATTAAAAAATTATCGATATAAAACGGCTGGGGGAGGTTTATCGTCAGATCACATATGGCCGATAAAACGGAGCAACGATTCGACAGTATGGATCGGTACACTAGGCGGTGGAATTAACCGGCTTACCCAAGGCAAAAATGGTCGGGAGAAGATCAGCTATATTACCACAGATCATGGATTGATTGACAATGATATTGAAGCCATGGAACTGGACGAAAAAGGAAATCTGTGGTTGGCCGGATATGGATTGTCCAGGTATGATCCCATAACGGGTAGGGTCGTCTTTTTTGATCACAATGATGGCCTGCAAAGCAATGCTTTTAAAGTCGGTGCCAGCTTTAAAGATAGTGTGGGACAGTTGTATTTTGGTGGTATCAATGGCCTTAATTATTTTAACCCGAAGGATTTTGGTGACAATCGCATCCGACCAGATATCCTGTTTACGGACCTCAAAATTTTTAATGTATCGACTCCGATACAGGAAAAAGCGGGGGCAATGTTAACAAAAGCGTTGAATTTTACGGAGAAGCTTGTCTTTAAAGCATCCCAAAATGATTTTACGCTCGAATTTGCTGGAATACAGCTGGCCCAGCATACCAAACTGATTTACCATTATAAATTAGAAGGCTATAATAAAGATTGGATACAGACAGGTGTGTCTTCAGCTAGTTTTTCTAATCTGGATCCTGGTACTTATAGATTCAAGGTATACTCTTCTTACAACAATATAAAGAGTATAGTGCGCACTATGGAAATAAAAGTATTGCCCCCCTGGTGGCTTACCTGGTGGGCGTTTGCTATCTATCTTTTCTTGGTTGTCATGGCTTTCTATTTCTATAGAAAAATTATTACAAAAGAAAACTCATTGAAAAATGAATTGGTAATCGCAGAAAAGGAAAAAGAGCTTAACAGGGCTAAACTAGAGTTTTTTACCAACATCTCTCATGAGTTGCGAACGCCATTGTCCCTGATTTACGGCCCCATTACAGAGTTACTACAACAAGTGGACGAAGGAAGTAAAGATAAGCTTTGGATCATGTACCGCAATACCAAACGCCTGATGACGCTCAGCAACCAGCTGCTTGATTTTAGAAAAATGGAGTCTGGAAAATTAAAGCTGAATGCGGCAGATGGGGACATTGTCAACTTTATTAGGGAAATCTGGTTGGTCTTTAAAGATAAAGCAAGAGAAGCTTCTGTGTCCTATCATATGAGCACCGAAAATGAGAAAGTGAGACTGTATTTTGACAGAGAAAAAATGGAACTGGTGTTTAGTAACCTCCTTTCTAATGCTTTTAAATATACCGGTAAAGGTGGTAGTATAAAGATTAATGTATACGTTAAGGGGGCCATTGACCAAGAAGCGGTCTATGAAAATGAAACGCTGACGGACAATTATCTTGAAGTAGTAGTAGAAGATAATGGAGTCGGTATCCCGCCGCAAGAGATCGAAAAGATATTTGATATTTACTACCAGGTAGCAAATAGCCGTTCACTTAAATCTACCGGGACTGGACTGGGGCTGTCTATTGCCAAAGGGATTATGGATTTGCAAAGAGGGTTTATCAAAGTAGAAAGCCGTCTGCAGCAAGGTTCACGTTTTATCGTTGGAATTCCGTTTGGAAGAATGCATCTGGGGGAAAGCAACCTTATAGCCGACTATAAAGGGCCAGACCATCTGGTACATTATGATGAAGTATCCGTGCCGGATGTTAAAGAGGGTTCGCTGCAAACCACTGATTCGTATTTTTCTGAATTCTGGAGTGAGGAATCGTTAATCACAACAGAAGACGAACATTTGGAGTCGCGAAAATGGAAAATTCTTTTGATAGAAGACAATCCCGAACTGCTGGATTACCTTAAAAATAATTTTAATAGATCATTTAAAGTGGTGACGGCCAGAGATGGATTGGAAGGTTGGGGAAAGGTACAACTTCATTTGCCGGATTTGGTGATCTCTGATGTCATGATGCCTGAAATGAATGGGCTTGAACTGTGCCGGTTGATCAAAAGCAGTCCAGGGTATAGCTTTATCCCGATACTTTTATTGACCGCCAGAACTGCCTCCATTTATGAAATTGAAGGAATAGAAACAGGTGCCGACGACTATATCACAAAGCCGTTCGACATCCGACTGCTTAATGCCAAGGTGAATAATTTCTTGCAAAACAGGGTTAAAATAAAAGAATACTATAGAAATGTGATTTCTCTAAAAGAGATTAAACCTGAAAGCAGCAATTCAGATGAGATGTTTGTGAACAGAATGATTGAAGTCGTTGAGGGCAATCTGGAAAATAAAGATTTTGGAGTGTTGGTGCTTGCTCAGGAATTGGCCATGAGTAAATCCAGCTTATTTAAAAGAGTGAAAGATATCACCGGAAGTAGTCCCGTTGACTTTATCAGAAGTGTAAGGATCAGGAAAGCTGCAAAGCTGCTGTTAAATGGTCACCTGAACGTGAATGAAGTTGCCGTTCAGGTGGGTATTAGTGATTTAAAATACTTTAGGGAGCAGTTTAGGAAGCATTATGGGACCACCCCGACAGAATATGTGAGGCAGAACCCTGTTAAGCATTAAATAATTAATTGTCCAGCAAAGCTGCTGCTTCATCATCCAAAAACCAGGTCAATTTGCCGTCGATAGGTTTCACCAATTGAGACGGATAAAGCTTGGTATTCTTGTCTTCATCCTCGATCACATGCTTGATAGCTTCTGCTTTTTCTTTTCCAAAGACCAGGAAGGCCACGTTTTTGGCTTTATTGATCAGGGGAGCCGTGAAGCTGATGCGGTAGGTCGATAGTTTGTCCACATAAACAGAATCGATCTCTACATTCTTATTGCTCAGAATAGAGGTTCCAGGAAATAATGAAGCCGTATGTGCGTCATCGCCCATGCCCAGTAAGATCAGGTCGAAGACCAGGTCAGCGCCTTCAAAATGGGCAACAATCGCTTTATTGTATTCGATTGCCGCCTTTTCTGGTGCGAGTGTAGTATCCACATAAAATATATGGTCTTCTGCTATTTGCAATGGGTCTAACAGTGCTTTTTTAGCCATCAGGCCATTGTAGCTCTCATGAGTTGGAAGGACATTGCGCTCATCACCAAAGAAAAAATAGACTTTAGACCAGTCCAGTTGGTCTTTATAGGTGGAAGAGAGCATTTCATACAATACCCTGGGAGAATTGCCCCCGGTGAGTACGAAGTTGAAACAATCATTTTCCGCTATGGCTTTATTGCCGATGGCAAGAATATATTCGGCGAGGTCTTCCAGCAGCTCGCTTTTAGTTTTATAGATCAGTAAGCTCATACTACTATTTATACTAGTCTTTTAATGGTAAAGTAAACCAATGAAAACCATCCCTGGCAATTAAAGCTTCGGCGTCTTCAGGTCCCCAAGAGTCGGCTGAATAGTTCGGGAAGCTCAACGATTTCTTTTTCTCCCATGAATTGATTACAGGCATCAGCAATTCCCAGGCAATTTCTACCTGATCAGCCCGCATAAACTGGGTCTGGTCGCCCGTCATTACATCCAGGAGTAAGGTTTCATAGGCCTCCGGCGATTCGGTAGTATAAGTACCTTTATAGTCGAATACCATGTCAACCGGGTTGAGGGTCATGTCCAGTCCCGGCCTTTTGCCCTGCACTTGCAAGCGGATGCTCATTTCTGGTTGTATACTGATGATCAGACGGTTTTGCTGCCAGTGCTCGGTAACGGAAGCAGGGAAAACCTGGTGCGGTACATCTTTAAATTGTATAGTGATCAGGGAAGAGGTCTGCGAAAGGCGTTTTCCGGTACGTACATAGAATGGAATGCCTTTCCAGCGCCAGTTGTCCACAAAAAACTTGATCGCTGCGAAAGTCTCTGTGTTTGAATCTTTATCCACATCTTTCTCTGAGCGGTAGCCCGGTACCTCGTCTCCTTTGATCCAGCCCTTGGTGTACTGTCCACGTACCGTATTGAAACGGATATCTTCGGCAGAGAAAGGGCGCATGGCTTTCAGTACGTCCACTTTTTTATCCCTGATTTCGTCCGCATCAAAGTTAATCGGTGTTTCCATGCCGATGATGCAGAGGAGTTGCAACAGGTGGTTTTGGATCATATCTCTTAATGCACCAGAGCCATCATAATAACCACCTCTATCGCCCACACCCAACTGCTCGGTCACCGAGATTTGTATGTGGTCGATATAATTTCTATTCCAGAGCGGTTCCAGAAATGAATTCGCGAAGCGAAAGGCCATAATGTTTTGTACGGTCTCTTTGCCCAGATAATGGTCTATCCTGTAGATCTGCTTCTCTGTGAACCTTTCCTTAAGCAGTTCATTCAGTTCGCGGGCGGTTTCCAGGTCCCTGCCAAATGGCTTTTCGATTACGATCCGGCAGTTGTCTTCATTTTCCGCCAGCTTGAATTTGGCCAGGCGCTTGGCGATGGAAGGGAAAAGCTCGGGTGATACAGCCAGGTAATATACAATCTGGGTATCAGAACCAAACTCGTCCTTAAACTTATCGATTGTCACCTTGAGAGCATCAAAAGATGCTGAATCCTTGACATCGATCGGGTTGTAATGAATATTCTGTGAGAAACTTTCCCATTTGTCTTTATGTACCTTGCCTGTACGTGAGAAGCTGTTCACGCCTTCCATCAGGGTTTCCCTGAATTTCGCATCGTTCAGAGGCCTTCTGGCTGTGCCGATAATGGCAAACTTTTCAGGCATATAGCCTTCAGCATACAGGTTGTAAAGTGCAGGCGCCAGTTTGCGCAAATTTAAGTCACCGGTGCCGCCAAATATTACAATAATGGTGGGGCTAACGTTGATACTTGTCTTCATTATATGGGGTTTTTACAAATTATTTGAGTTCCAGTCTGCATGGAAGATTCCAGCTTCATCTGTACGTTCAAAAGTATGGGCACCAAAGAAGTCTCTCTGGGCTTGAGTTAAATTTAGTGGTGAATTGGCCGTTCTCAGGGCATCATAGTAAGTGAGTGCAGAAGCCAACGCAGGAATGGCAAAGCCATTTTGTATGGCATTGGCCACGACTTTTCTTGTTCCCGGTATGATGTCTTTCAACTGGCTTTGGATTCCTTTATCGGCATACAAATGCGCCAGGTCCGGTTGTTTCTTGTAAGCCTGATAAATATCTTCTAATAAAACCGCCCTGATGATGCACCCGCCCCGCCAGATTTGAGAGATCTCCTGCAAGTTGAGCTCATATTTGAATTCAGTAGACGCTTGTGTCAGGAGGTGCAGGCCTTGTGCATAGCAAGTGATCATTGCAAAATAAAGTGCCTGTTCCAATTGTGCCTCAAATTCTTCTGGATTGTCTAATTTTTCTGCAGTATGCGGAAGTGCTTCCGCAAGCGCCACGCGCAGCTGTTTGAATTTAGAAAGATCCCTGGAACTAACGGCTTCGTTGATCGTTGGGATTGGCAATTGAAGGTCCATGGAAACCTGCGAAGTCCATTTGCCCGTGCCTTTTGATTTGGCTTCATCCCTGATGATGTCAATTAAAAAGCCGCCTGATTTTTCATCTTTAACTTTAAATACGTCGCGGGTCACTTCCAGCAGGAAACATTGTAACCGTCCTTCGTTCCATTTTTTAAAGGTATTGTAAATCTGATCGTTATTATACCCCAATTCATGTTTAAGGAGGTAATAGGTTTCGGCAAGGATCTGCATGATGGCATATTCAATGCCATTGTGCACCATTTTCACAAAATGGCCTGATGCACCAGGTCCGATATAAGCGACACAAGGGTCTCCGTTTACCTTGGCTGATACGGCTTCCAGAATGGGTTTGACAGCGTTATAAGCAGTTTTATCACCGCCAGGCATCATGCTAGGGCCGAAACGCGCGCCTTCTTCTCCGCCAGAAATACCCATTCCGAAGAAATGGATGCCTTGTTCCGAAAGCTCTGTCGCTCTCCTGCTGGTATCGGTAAAGTGTGAATTCCCGCTGTCGATGATCATATCGCCCTTATCCAGTAAAGGAACAAGTTCCTTAATTACACTGTCGACGATCTGACCGGCAGGTACCAATAGCATGACCCTTCTCGGCAGGGCCAAACTCTGTATAAAATCTTCGAGAGAAGCGAAGCCTTTTAAGTTATGGGCTTTTCCATCTTCTTCCAGTTTTTGCAGCATTCTGGCATCTTTGTCATATCCTGTTACTGCAAATCCATTATCGGCCATGTTAAGCAATAAATTGCGGCCCATGGTGCCAAGGCCGATCATTCCTAAAGTATATTTGTTGTCCATTGTCTATTTCTTTGTGGGGTAATTGGTGAAAACATGATATTTCTCCTCAATCTCCCAGAGTTTTGCCCCTCCTTTGATGCCATCCTTGTTGGTTACCAGTTTGATGTTGTCGTCCAGCTTGAACGTAATTTCTTTTGAATTGCCGCCGCCGATATATAATGTATCGTAGTTAAAGACCGTTTTGTAGATCTCGATAATGTACTTCAGCCGATCGTTCCAGTCTTTTTTTCCGATCTTTTCAAATGCTTTGCTGCCGATATAATCGTCATAGTCCTTTGATTTTGTGATGGGAAGATGAGCCAGCTCGAGATGAGGCAAGAGTTCACCGTCATACAATAGTGCCGTACCGAATCCCGTTCCTACCGTGAAAACGATCTCAAAGCCTTTGCCGCTAACAATACCGAGGCCTTGCTGGTCTGCGTCATTGATCAGGCGGACCGGCTTTCCAAATAAATCGCTGATTTGTTGCGCCAGATCGATTCCAGCCCATTTGTTTTTGGCCAGATTGGGTGCGGTCTCTACTTTTCCAAATCTTACATAACCAGGGAACCCAACAGAGATCCTGTCAAAGAGTTCTTCTGCATTGAGTTCTTCAACCAATTTTTGAATACAGTCAATGACCGCTTCAGGGGTAGATTTCTTAGGGGTAGGAACTTTTTTGAACTCTGAAACCAGTTCGCCCTGTTTGGTTAAAATACCGGCTTTTATACTGGTTCCGCCTATGTCAATAGATAAAATATCTTTACTACTGTCGTTATTTTTTTTATTTGGCATACTGTTTTTTATCGCATAATGCTGATTAGGCGTAGTCGTTTTACGTGTTTGGGCGATTTGCTTATTTGTCGTTCCAATATATTTCTTCAAAATAACGAAAATTCAAGCATTTAATCCCTTTATAATCTTTGTTTTTTACTCAATAAATACTTTTAAAAAACTATATCGTTGGAGTAGGATTCATAATTTATTAAAAGGATATTATTTACTGTGAACTGGTGCAATAATTTGGGATTCGATACATTTATTTGATTATTTATGTAAAATATTTCTTTATTATTTGTTTGTGCTGGTTATAATTGTTAATTATATTTCTTTTTATTGGTTTTTATAATTAAGATTGCAGGATCAATAACTGCTTATTATGGATTTATTTACCAATGCCTATCGGGTTGCCCTATTTGCATTTCTTTGTTTAAGTTTTTTAGAAAGCTCAGCTCAGGTTTGGATGCAGGGATTTCAGTATAGAAAGAAAATTACTTTTGATAAGAGTAAGATTGAAGGAGTGTCCACATCAGGTTCAGCAAAGCTGGATGTAGTCAATTTCCCGGTCTTGGTGGTATTGGAAGATCCAGACTTAAAATACGATGTTCATGCCTTTGAAAACAAGATCCGCAATCCACAAGGATTGGATATTTCTTTTGCCCTGTCTACCAATCCCGGTGTGTCTTTAAATTTTCAGCTGGAGCATTATGATCCTGTCATAGGAAAGTTGACTTGCTGGGTTTTGATTCCGGTGCTTTCTGCCAATTCCACAGCTACACCAGCCACCTCTATATATTTTTATTATGGTTCGGCAGCATTACATGATCCAATGGGAGCATCTGCGAGGAACATGTGGGCTGCGGACTACCATCATGTGGAACATCTGCAAAGTCAAAATATCGGAAAAATAGGGTCTGGAAAGCTCTTTAATGGAGTCAGTGACCGCTTATTGATTGGGGCTGCAGAAGGTGATGCATTTACTTTATCCGCATGGGTTAAAATCAATCAGCTCGGTTCGGAACAAATGATTGCTTCCAATGATAGTGCCGACTTTGGCGGTTATCGTTTAAAGGTCGATGCTTCCGGAAAAGTGGTTTTTGAGGGTTCTTATTCTCCCACCATGTGGACAATCATTGGAAATGCAACACCCCTGCTCCCGGGCGCCTGGTATCATGTATGTATCACCTTTATGTACAATGGCTCCGGAACCGCACTTCTGTATATAAACAACCTTGCTCAGGGCAGCAAATCCGGATTAAATGTCAGAATGAGAAATCCGGGTCAGGTTTCTATTGGAGCCGGTAAACAGACCAATCTTTTTTTTAACGGTATGATTGATGAGTTCAGGATTGCAAAAGTATTGAGGGATAAAGCCTGGCTTCAAAACGAATATATCAATCAAAATAATCCATTGTCATTTTATGTTATAGGTACTGAAGAAATAAATCCTGGTTTACCTGTGTCTACCTATACTTTTATCGGGCTCAAAAATACGCTTTGGACGGAACCTGCAAATTGGAATACCGGCACTGTCCCGGCTGCAAATAGAAATATAAAGATCAAAGCTGGCAAGACACTTGAATTAAATAGTTCAGCTAAAATTGTGGTCAATAAATTGCTTCTGGAACCTGGAACCCGGCTTTCTTCTGCTGATCATATTCAGCTGGAATGTACCGGCGATGTCACCAATCATGGAACTATCTCCTTAGCCGGCCTACACGCTGCCTTTATATTTGGAGGTTCTGACCATCAGCTTTTTATGGGGAATGGCACTGCAACTGCCGGAAAGCTGGAAATCATCAAGACGCTTCCTGAAGCATTAGTTGATCTAAATGCCCCCTTCTCCGTTAGAAATAGCGTCGATTTAAAAAGCGGGACATTAAATGCCAATGAGAACCTGATTTTACTGGCGTCAAGGGAAGGCAGTGCTTCACTATTGCCGGTTCTGGATCTCAGTAAAGCCGGCATCAGCGGTTTAGTGAAAGTCCAATGTTTCATCGACGGAAACTTTCCGAATCCCTCCAATGGAAGAGGCTGGAGGCTATTGAGTTCTCCGGTTTCACAGGCTGAAATTGGAGGGCAGCGTTCCTATACTTTACATTCAGTTAAGGATCATGTGTTTATCACAGGTAAGGGGGGAGCAGCCAATGGATTTGACCAATCACCCAATAACGGGACTACCGTTTATCTCTACGATCAGTTGCTGTCTGCCGCAAGCCTGGCAGAAAAATATGTGCCCGTCCCGACCATACATAAAGAAATTCCTATCGGGACTGGTTTTTATCTCTTTTCCAGGGGGAGCCGTCTGGCCACCAATGCGTATTATCATCAAATTGAGCATCAACCATTTCCCAATCCTGAACCTTATATTCTGACCTACACCGGCAAACTCCTGCTGGGTAGCCTGACTGTTCCCTTGTATAATAAAGATATAGGCTCGGAAGGAGATGGGTACAACCTGCTTGGAAATCCATATGCTTCTGCAATCCGGTGGGGGAGTTTAGTTAAGAACAATGTGGGACCTTTTATCTGGTTATTTGATCCTTTAAACAATACCTATAAAGTAAGTAACGATCCTGAAGAAGTGATTCCTGCGGGAGCCGGTTTTTTTGTAAAGGTATTGGGAGGAAATACCACAGGAAGTATAGGGTTTACGGAGAGCGCTAAGATCCAAAGGAATGAATAACACGTATGGTTATTCTTATCTTTAAAAATTTAAGAGACAAATATGCCCTTTAGATGCGCTATTGATCGTTATTGCACTTTCTTAATAAGAGTTGACATACGCATGATATTTAAATTAAAAGGTGTTTATACATTTGCTTAACAGTGTTAGATTATTTACACCTTTATCCAAAATAACATGGGAAGTAAAGAACGCATAGCAAGATTAAAAGAGGATACCCGATTGAATATACTTGATGCGGCTTTAGACATTGTCAAAGATGAAGGATGGCAATCTCTAAGTATGAGAAAGATCGCTGATAAAATTGAATATACAGCCCCGATCATATATGAATATTTTGCCAATAAAGAGGGGATCTTGCTGGAGTTGACGAGAAGGGGATATATTATTTTGGCAGGGGAAGTCAGAGTGGCCAAAAGCAAATATGATGATCCGGCTGAGCAGTTGGAAGCGATGTGGATTGCCTATTGGAATTTCGCATTCAAGTACAAAGAGCTCTACCAATTGATGTATGGCGTGGATATGGTCTGTTGCGAGGTAAAGAAAAAAATGCCGGAAGCAGAACTTTCTGATGATCTGATCTATGAAGTCATCGAGAAACTAATCACGGTAAAAGATGCACCGGAAGATTTTATTTGCCGGAAGTTTTATACTTTTTGGTCCATCATCCATGGTCTCGTATCGATTAATCTGGTCAATAAAGGCCGTGATGAAGAGATGAACCAGCGCATTTTAAAAGATGCCATTAAAGGAATTATAAAATATATAAACGAGTAATTGTTTGTAAAGGCTTTATCCGCCTTCTTTTTTAATCAATTACTTAACACTGTTAAATCATTTACTATAGTTATTAAAGGCTAACTATTTAATTATGAATATGAAATCAATATACACTTATCACCATTTACTTAACACTGTTAAACAATCTACTCACGTTATGAAAACTATATCTCTACTCTTTTTGACCCTGGTCTTCGCCGCATGCAACAATGAAAAAGTACAACTAAGCAAGCCTGTAATCCCTTCATTACCTGTGCTATCCGTTGCCAATAGCTCAGAAACTACCTATCTGGAATATCCTGCTTCCATAGAAGGCGCTGTGGATCTGGAGATTCGTCCGCAAATTTCTGGTGTATTGGATCAGATCTATGTAAACGAAGGCGCATTCGTTAAAAAAGGACAGCCTCTGTTCAAAATCAACGAGCAACCTTTCCGTGAAGCATTAAATAATGCAAAAGCTTCCTTACAATCGGCGAAGGCCAGCTTGCTGAACGCAAAGCTGGAAGTCGAAAAACTAACCCCGCTGGTCGCCAATAAAGTCGTGTCTGATTTTCAACTCAAAAGCGCAAAGGCAGCCTACGACGTCGCACTGGCCCAGGTAGAACAGGCGAAGGCTGGTGTGGGGACTGCGGCTATTAACCTGGGCTATGCCACTATAAAAGCCCCGGTGAACGGTTATGTAGGCCGTTTGCCCAAAAAACAGGGAAGCCTGGTGAACCCAGCCGATCCTGCACCATTAACCTTACTTTCTGACGCACATGAGGTGCATGTGTATTTCTCCCTAAGTGAAGACGAATTCATTCAATTTAATACCAGGTATGCCGGCAAAAACCCATCACAAAAATCAAGTAAAATCCCTGGAGTATTCCTGGTACTGTCCGATCAGACAGTCTATGCCGAAAAAGGTAAGATAGACATGGTGGATGGTCAGTTTGACAAGCAAACAGGTTCCATCGCTTTGAGAGCTACTTTTCAGAACCCACAAGGCTTGCTCAGATCCGGAAATACCGGCAAGATCCGCCTGGGGGTGGAGCACAGAGCCGCCATGGTCATTCCACAATCCGCCACGGTAGAGATGCAGGATAAGGTATTTGTATTTGCCGTGGCCGACAGCAACAAAGTGAAAAAGCAATCCATCAACATTATTGGCAAAAGTGGGACCAATTACCTCGTCAAAGATGGCATCAAAAAAGGCGATCTGATTGTACTGACTGGAATCGACCGATTGCAGGAAGGTCAGGAGATCAAGCCGGAGAAAGCTGCTGATAAGATTGCCAGATTATAATTTAAAAATATAAAGATAAAACGATGTTCAAAATTTTTATACAGAGACCAGTCCTGGCTACTGTGATCTCCATCCTGCTGGTGATATTGGGGGTGCTGGGCCTGACCAAACTTCCCTTACAGCAATTTCCTGATATCGCACCCCCTTCCGTACTGGTTACTGCCATGTATCCGGGTGCAAACGCAGAGACCGTCTTGCGTTCGGTAGCACCTTCTATCGAAGAATCTATCAATGGCGTAGAAAACATGAGCTATATGAGCTCGACAGCGAGCAACGACGGCTCACTGGCCATTACCGTTTATTTCAAATTGGGTACAGATCCCGATCAGGCCGCTGTAAATGTGCAGAACAGGGTGGCCCAGGCCACCAGCCAACTGCCCGCAGAGGTGGTGCAGCAGGGGATCATTACAGCCAAGCAGCAAAATAATTTCATTATGGCCATCGGTTTGTATACTGAAGATGAAAGTAAATATGACCAGACTTTTGTTGCCAACTATGCGCAGATCAACATCATTCCCGAGATCAAACGTATCCCCGGTGTCGGTGCGGCCAGTATATTTGGTGGGGTCAAAGACTACTCCATGCGGGTATGGCTGAATCCTACGCAGATGGCCACTTACAAAGTTTCGCCAGGCGAAGTCATGAATGCCATTCAGGATAAAAGCCTCGAGGCCGCTCCCGGAAAATTCGGAGAAAAGAGCAAGGAGGTATTCGAATATGTGATCAAGTATAAAGGGAAGTTAAACAAGCCCGAAGAGTACGAAAATATTGCCATAAGGGCCAATGGTGACGGAACCATCCTTCGCCTGAAAGATGTGGCCCGCATAGAATTCGGCGCCTATTCTTACTCCAGCTTAACCCGCCTGAATGGTAAAAAAGGAGTCGTCATCGGGGTAGTCCAACTGGCGGGTTCCAATTCCAACGACATTCAAATATCTATCAATAAACTGCTGGAAAAATCTGCCAAAGATTTCCCTATTGGTATCAAACACAATGTTTTTTACAGTACCAAGATCGCACTGGACCAATCCATCGACCAGGTCAAACACACTTTGATCGAAGCATTTATCCTGGTGTTCATCGTGGTGTTTATCTTCCTGCAGGATTTCCGTTCTACACTGATCCCGGCTATTGCCGTTCCGGTAGCTATACTCGGTACTTTTTTCTTTATGCAATTGTTTGGGTTCTCCATCAATCTGCTGACCTTATTTGCCCTGGTGCTGGCCATAGGGATCGTGGTGGATGATGCCATTGTGGTGGTCGAGGCTGTACATGCCAAGATTGACGGCAAAGGCCTGACTGCGAAGGCGGCCACCACTGAGGCGATGCATGAAATCACGGGTGCCATTATATCCATTACTTTGGTGATGGCGGCCGTATTTCTGCCGGTTGGTTTTATGGAAGGTTCCACAGGGGTATTCTATAGGCAATTTGCCTTTACGATGTCCATCGCCATCGTGATCTCGGCCATCAATGCCCTAACCCTGAGCCCGGCGCTTGCCGCATTGTTCCTCAAGGATGGCCATTCTGTGAATCATGAAGGTCAGATACAGGAGAAAAGAACATTCAGTCAGAAATTCTTTGCCGGTTTCAACAGCAGTTTTAATGCGTTGACCAACAGATATGTAAAGGGTCTTAAGTTCCTGATCCGCAACAAATGGGTGAGTCTCGGTGGCCTTGCTGTCATCACACTGGGTACCATCTGGATGGTCAGGAGCAGCTCCACAGGCTTCATTCCGACAGAAGATCAGGGCTTTATTGCCATCGCTGTTAGCACGCCTTCGGGTACTTCGCTGGAAGGAACTTCCAAGGTAATGGAAGAAGCGGAAAACGCATTGAAAGAAATGGGGGCATTTAACTTTGTAACCTCTATTCCGGGCTTTAACCTGCTGACCAATTCCACAAGTCCTTCCGCTGCAATCTGCTTTGTCTTACTGAAGCCTGTAGAAGAAAGAGGAGCGGTCAAAGACATCAATGCCATCATGGGGCAGGTCAACGCCAGGTTGAGCACCATTCACGGGGGTACTTTCTTTGCTTTCAGTTTTCCTACTGTACCCGGATTTAGCAACGTGGAAGCTTTAGACTTGGTCTTACAGGACAAAACAGGGGGCAAGCTGAATAAATTCAGCGACATCGCCAATGGCTTTATTGGGGAACTGATGAAACGTCCCGAAATTGCTGTGGCCTTTACCACTTTCAAAGCGGATTACCCTCAACTGGAGCTGGACATCAATGATGAAAAGGCCGATCAGCTGGGTGTTAGTGTGAAGGATATCTTGCAGACCATGCAGGCCTATTTTGGGAGTGCGCAGGCATCAGATTTCAACCGTTTTGGTAAATACTACAGGGTGATCGTACAGGCCGATGTGGCCGACAGGGCCGATCCTTCCGCCATTGACCGGGTATTTGTGAAAAATAAGAATGGCGACATGGTGCCCATCAATACCCTCGTCAAACTCAAGAGGATCTATGGCTCTGAAACCGCCTCCCGTTACAATCTTTTCAATTCGATCCAGGTAAATGCCATTCCTAAACCTGGATTTAGTTCCGGAGATGCCATCAAGGCGATACAGGAAGTGGCAGAACAACAATTGCCTCAGGGCTATGCTTATGAATTTTCCGGACAAACCAGGGAGGAACTCTCTTCTGGCGGACAGTCGACCGTGATCTTCCTGTTGTGCTTGGTGTTTATTTATTTCCTGCTGGCTGCACAATATGAAAGCTATATCTTGCCATTAGCGGTTATCCTTTCTATCCCGACAGGTATATTCGGTGTGTTTGTGGCGATTGGTTTAGCGGGTATTGAAAACAACATCTATGTGCAGGTCGCGCTGATCATGCTCATCGGCTTGCTTGCCAAAAATGCCATCCTGATCGTAGAGTTTGCGGTGCAGCGACGAAGGGCCGGGCAACCCCTGGTGGCAGCAGCCCTGGAAGCGGCCAAACTGAGGTTGCGCCCCATCATCATGACCTCACTGGCTTTTGTGGTCGGTTTGCTGCCTATGACGATTGCTACAGGCCCATCTGCGCAGGGCAACCACTCCATCAGTATTGGTGCGGCAGGGGGGATGATCTCCGGTGTTGTTCTCGGGCTGTTCATCATTCCGGTGCTGTTCGTTGTCTTCCAATATTTACAGGAAAAGATCAGACCCAAACCCAGACCTATTGTCCGCAATGAAAATCACGTTAAAGAACTTATTCATGAAATCGCATAATTATCTCTATCTATTACTTTTTACAACGGTGTTTGCTGTCGGCTGCAAGGTGTCGAAAGACATCGCTAAGCCAGCAGATGCCATTCCAGAAGTCTATCGCGGAGTCACTTCAACAGATACCACCAGTATAGCCACGCTATCGGTTAAGGATTTCATTGGTGAACCGGAGCTCCAGCAATTGATCGATACGGCACTGGCCCGTAATTACGACCTCCAACTGGCCATCAAAAATATCGAAGCCTCTGAATTGTTGTTCAAACAATCCAGGCTGGGCAATTTGCCGGTGCTCAATTTACAGATTGGCGCCAGCTCCAGCCTGCCCTCAGACAACAGTCTGAACGGTTTAAGTTTGAAGGAATTTTTAAAGACTTCACATATTGAAGATTACAACGCCAGTGCCGGACTAAGCTGGGAGGCTGATTTATGGGGCAAGATCCGGAGTCAGAAACAAGCGGCTCTGGCTACCTATCTGCAAAGCGAAGAAGTCAAAAAGACGGTACAGACCAGGCTTGTTGCCAATGTGGCCCAGGGCTATTACCAATTGCTGATGATGGATGCCCAGCTGAAAATCGCTCAGCATAACCTAAGGTTAAATGACAGTACACTCCGCATCATCCATATGCAGTTTGATGCGGGGCAGGTGACCTCACTGGCCATCCAGCAGGCGGAAGCACTGCAGCTCGTGGCCGCCCAATTGATTCCAAGGCTGGAGCAAAATATCACGATCCAGGAAAATGCACTTAAGATCCTCACCGGCAATCTGCCAGGGCCAGTCACCCGCTTGTCGAACCTCGACCATGCGAAAGTACTGGAAGGCCCAAAGGCAGGACTTCCTTCGGCGATGGTCAGCAGGAGGCCGGATGTCAGGGCTGCGGAATTGTCGCTCAGCATCGCCAATGCCAGGGTAGGCATTACCAAAGCGAGTTTATATCCTTCGTTGAGCATTACCGCCAGCGGCGGGTTGAATTCCTTTAAAGCGAGCAATTGGCTCAATGTCCCGGCCTCACTATTTGGCTTGGTAGGCGCGGGGATCACCCAGCCTGTATTCCAGAGAAAGCAACTGAAGACCCAGTACGACCTCGCTCAAATAGAGCGGGAGAAGGTGGTGATCCAGTTCAGACAGTCTGTTCTTACCGCTGTTGGCGAAGTATCCGACGAACTGGTCAAACTTGAAAAACTAAAGGCTCAATACGATATTTCATTAAAAAGGGTGAACGTGTTGAATCAGGCTGTAAAGAATGCCAACCTGTTGTTTAAAAACGGCATGGCCAACTACCTGGAGGTGATCACCGCACAAAGCAATTCCCTGCAAAGCGAACTGGAACTGGCCGCCCTTAAAACCGCCAGGTTGAGTGCCTCTGTAGAATTATACAGGTCACTGGGCGGCGGCTGGTGATAAACTACATCCACCTATAACATAAAAGAGGTGTCTAAAAGGGAAAATACCTTTTTAGACACCTCTTTTCTTGAATGATCTAACCTTAATTTATCTTATCTTCATCTGCCACTGCATCTTCCCATTTGTCCCATTTGGGTGTAGTTGCGTCGTAGCCATCATAACCAAAGTTCTGGCTCAATGTACCCTGGCCGTTTGCTACAATTGCTGCGTAGGGGATCGGCCAATACACATTTTTCTTGTCCATGGTATACAGCGGATTGCTGTTTCCAGTAGCATTGATCTGAATCGGGCCTTTGTTGTACAAGCTGTAATGATTGATGCGCTGGTACCAGTAGCTACCGCCTGCAGCTCCTGTACCACTTTGTTTATCAAAGGTTTCCAGATTGTAGGTGTTGCCCCACTCATCAGGCTTACCACTCCTGGCCAGGCAGAGCGAAACACGGGTAAGCTCCACATTTCTCCATTCCTCCCAATACAGCTCGCGCCCGCGCTCATTCATAATGTCGCCAATGGTCACCGCACCGGTGTACAATTGGGTGCATTGCGCGCGCTGCCTTACGATGTTCAGGTCGTCCTTAATGGTCGCATCACCCGGATTGATGTAGAATTTTGCCTCCGCACGAAGCAGGTAGGCTTCTGCCAGACGATACACATACCAGTCTGCAATTCCTCCATTGGTAGCACCCCTATTGCCATCTGAACCAGATATATTGGCGTCATTCACAGGATCATCCAAAAAGAATTTGTAATGGGGTACATCAAACCAACGGCGTATCGTATCGCTGCAAAGCAAGGCTCCTGTCGTAGGATGAAAAAGCGTAACCGGTTTCCCAAATTCTGTAGAAGCCTTATTGTTGACTTTGTAATCCTCCATTCTGATCCAGTTGCCTGACTCTGAACTGTGGCGCAGATCGGTCGCATCCATCACATTATTTACTTTCCACATGGTATGGGTACTCCAGTGGGTCGGGCGGAACGTAGCGATGCCCCGGCCAAATGCGCGCATATAGTCATATTGCGCATTGTAATCCCCGGAGTTTCTCCGGATATTCATTAAGGCCTGTTTACCATCCCTGGTTTGGATCCTATTGTCAAAGACAAAAGGATATAGAATTCTCATGGTCAGCATCTGAACGAAAGATTCTGCCGTGGCACCACGATTGGGTATGCCCATGATCACCTCGCGGTTGGCCGCGATCAGCTTATTTTCCGGACGGTGCAGATCCCAGATTACATTGCGGTTGATTTTCCATGTCAGCGGCTCACCGCCATCATTGAAGGTTCCAAAATTGCTCTGCATCAGCGAGTAGCCCGACTGGTTGATCAGAATATCCATTTGCTCTTTGGCTTTGGCATATTCCCCAATGGCCAGGTAGCATTTGGCCAGAAGCATGCGGCAGGCCCCTTTATTGACCATACCGACCAGAGTCATGTTTTTCTGTTCAGGCACCCATTGTACTGCAAATTCCATGTCTTTGGTGATCATTTGCAGGATGGCATCCCGCTTGGTGCTTTTATAATTCAGTTTAGGCACCTTCACAATTTTGGTAACCAGCGGAACATCTCCATACTGGAAAACCAAAGCCATATAACGGAATGCCCGATGGAAATATCCTCTGCCCTTAAAAGAATTTTTAGTGGCTTCATCCAGTTCTTTCACCTGATCCACAAATTCAATAACCGTATTCGCATACATGATGCCTTTATAGGTTTCCTCCCATAAATACCAGATGCTGTTCGTTCTGTCGATATTCTGGTAAGAAGTCTCACTGGTTGGTGTCAGCATGTTGGCCACGTCTGCCAGCATATTGCGCTTGTCTGTCGCGGCAGATACCATCATGTCTGAAAAAATGTATTCCGTACCCAGGGTCAGCATTTCATTGTGATCTGTGGCCCAGTACAATTTTAAATGCCGGTCGCATATCGCAATCGCAGCAGTCAAGCCTGATACCGTGCTAAAAGTAGCCGTAGGCTCATAAAAAGATAAGGTGTCTGGGTTTAGAAATTCCCTTTTACAGCTACTCAGCAGGAGCATGGCACCAGCAAATGCCATCAGGCATTTGGATATATGATTGAAATTCATGTTGAACTGTTTCATTTCATTCGGTTTAATAGGTTAGAAAACTAGATTTAATCCCAGGTTGTACACGCGTGTGGCCCAACCCTGAGGATTGGCGGAACCTTCCGAGTTATCGCTTCCGCGCTGCGCTTCAGGATCACCAAATTCCCAATCTTTAGCCCAGGTGGCTACGTTGCGTACCGTACCGAAAACCCGCACACGGCCCAGATCCAATTTTGAAGTCCACTTTTTTGGTAAGGTGTAGCCTACAGAAATATTTTCTAAGCGTATAAAGGAGCGGTCGTATAATTTTCCGGCACCTGCAGCACCCACAGGGCCTTTGGCCTCGATACGTCCATATTCGTTGGTCGGATTTTGAGGTGTCCAGTATTCCTTTTGCGGAAGATTGGCCAGGGCATACTGCATGCGCCCGCCATCGTCGTCATTGTTCAGGTAAAATCCGGCTAAGCTTTTATAACCTGTATAGGCATAGATATTTACAGAAAGTGTCAGGTCTTTCCACAGGGTAAAATCATTCCTCATGTGCCAGCGATAGGGTGCTGTACTCTGACCAAGAAACTCCTTGTCCCTATCATTGTACACCGGTGTTCTGGAGCCGTCCGTATTCACCACATCATCGGCTGTATAGTTGTTGGATACTTTAGGATCACCAGGTGCCTGCCCGTATCTTTTGGCTTCTTCTACTTCGTTGGTCTGCCAGATTCCGGTCACCCGGTAATCCCAGATCACACCGATAGGCTGACCGATGAACCATCCGTTCTTAATTTCGTCTCTTTCTTTTCGGCCGGTTACATTTCCATTTGCATCCAGTACATTCTCGTATTCGTAATATAAATGCTTGATTTTGTTGTCGTTGTATGAAAACCCGAAGTTGGTCGACCATTCCAGGAAGTTATTTCTGACATTGATGGTATTCAGGCTCATTTCGATACCATTGTTGTCCACCTGTCCAAGATTGGTGGTGATGTTGAGAAATCCGGTGAAAGTTGGCAGCACCTTGTTCATGATCATATCATAGGTCTGCATTTTATAGTATTCCAATGTACCGGTAATGCGGTCGTTGAGAAAACCAAAATCCAAACCAACATTCCAGGAAGCTGTTTTTTCCCACCGCAGGCTCGGATTGGCCATCCGCTCTGCCATCAGGTAGCGATATTGTTCCAGTTGTCCGGCTGCATTAACATAACCCTGTGTTTTTCCGCCCCCTTCATAGAGATTGGCCAGGGCAAGGTAAGGGTTTGCTAATGACCGGTTTCCATTTTCGCCATAAGACATGCGCAGTTTTCCATTACTCATGATCTTGTTCCATTTGAAGAACTTCTCATTGGTAAAGGTCCATGCTCCGGATATGGAAGGGAAGACGGCATAAGGATTAGATGCGCCAAATGCAGAGTATCCGTCACGACGAACGGAACCCGTCAACATATAGCGGTCGTCGTAAGAATAGAAAAGACGCGCCAGTAAACCGTCTGCCATCTGTCTGGAGTCGTTACTGGAAAAAGTACTGTTTTCTTTCGTACCGTTTTTGGTATTGTGAAAGCCTAAAGCGTCTGAAGGTAAAATTTTCCTGGCCTCAATCTTATCTCCCCAGGAGTTAAGTCCTTCGGCTTCCTGCACCAGGGTCACCATGACGCGGTGTTTTTTCAGAAAGGTATGCTCCCAAAAAAGCGTATTGTTCAATGACCAATCAAAGCGCTTGATCTGTTCGCGGTTAACCCCCCGTGTGGCAGGATCAGAACCCGGCAGCTCGGCCGACATAAAATAGCGGTCGTAGAAGAACTCGTATCGGGGAGAGGCATTGAATGAATAGCTGATGTTGAAAGGCAACTTTACCTTGGCATTCAAGATCGTATTAAATATGGTATAACCTTTTTCCAGTTCTAAAAACTGTTTCTGGAAGTCGAAATTATAGCCACGCTGACTATATTCTGGGCCCAGAGGGAATTGTGTAGGACTGCCTGATGCGTCCTGATAATCAGCAAAGGGGCTATTGCGCAAGGTCTCGTCCATGCTTATCCCCACATTGCCGTCTGATCTGTCCTGGAAGTTTACATTAGCACCGAGCTCGAGCCAGTTGTTTACCTTAGCCTCCATTTTCAGATTGCTGCGGATGGCACGGTACTCATCACTTTTCACAGCACCCTGATTCTTCAGATAACCTCCTGAAAAGTAGTAGTTTACTTTTTCGCTGGCACCGCTCACACTTGCGTTGTAATCCTGGTTTATGCCCGTTCTGAATGTCTGGTCGGCCCAGTTGACAGTCTTGCCATCCAGGAAGTTTTGCAAGGCGCCGCCTACGATGCCCAGACGCTGCGCCCAGATACTCAGATCAGAAGTGCCAGCCGTATTGTTGGTATATCCGCGCCAATTGTCCAGCGAAACATTTGATGGCAGCCTATCCGGACGCATAAAGAAGCCCGGCTTAGTGGCATATGTGCCGGTTTGATAGGCCTCATAGGCTTGCGTTGTTGGATTCACACCGTAGGTGTTCTTTGTCAGCCAGTCTTCACGATGCTGAAGATAATCTTCCACACCAAACCTCTTCCTGTAGTTGCTGGTCGCCGTGGTACCGGTATTCAGGGTCATATTGATCACCGGTGCGCCCTGTTTGCCTTTCTTGGTGGAGATGATGATCACACCACTTGCTGCTTTCGATCCATAGATCGCCGCGGCCGAAGCATCCTTCAGTACATCCACCTGGGCTATATCATCCGGATTGATTTCGGAGAGTTCTCCATAGAAGATCATGCCGTCCAGAACCAGCAGGGGGCTGTTGTGTCCGCCATCATTGTATACCGAGCGACGCCCGCGCACCTCTATCAGACCTCCGCCTTTGGCCGATGGATCGTATCCGATACGCAGTCCTGGAGCACCCCTCAGGATATCCTGAACGGTTTTGGGATTGTCGTTGGCCATTTTATCCGGGTTGATCGAGACTACAGATCCTGTAAGATCTTTCTTTTGAACGGAGCCATAACCAATGACCACCACTTCATTCAGGTCGCTGTTTGACAGGGCCAGTTTGATATTGCCCATTTCTTCAGCCGGACTGACTTCGAGTACCTGATAACCGATGTAGCTGATCACCAGTTTATCATTTTCAGCTACTCCGGTCAGATAGAAACTACCGTTCTGATCGGTCATGACCGACCGGCCCTTGCCCTTGATGCCCACAGTCGCGCCAAGCAATGGCTGACCGTTCTCATCCAGGACTTTACCCCTGACATCAATCGCGCGAAACCTCGCAACAAGATTGTCCAGAAAGGAAGTTTTTTTCTTGATGGTTATATTGCGGTCCAGGATCTCATAGGTCAAAGGCAAATCCTTCAGAACTGCTTTCAGGGCCTCATCAACACTTACATTAGTTAGTTTTAGATTGTTCAGCTCGTTGTTAGAAATAATCCCGCCTTCGTAATAGAAATCATAACCACTCTGTTTCCTGATTTCTTTGAAGGCAGATTTTAAGCTGATCCGGTTTTGCACAATGGTGACGCGCTGACCCATGGTGGCTGCGCTGACCTGCATTAATGATGCTATTAGTATGGCGGTGGTTAATCGCATAATTAGCCATATTTTAGGGTATAACTTGCTCGTTACACTAGGTTTAGTATAAATTTGATACATTTGGTTAGTTTTGGTTCTAAAGCAGTCTGCCTCCGGCGGTCGAAAACTGTTGGCATGCTGCGTTAACACTTATTAGTTTTATAATTGATCCAAACGCAACCAGGAGTGCTACACTTCTGGTTTGCTTTTTCTGGTTACTTGGCTATATATACCTTCCTTCCTTCAATTTTAAACCTTACCTGACCAGAAGATTCAATGTGTCTTAATACGGCAGACAAGCTCCTGTTTCTGGAGATCCAGCCACCTGATTTAATGTTGTCCGGTACAGAAGATTCATAGATCACCTCCACATCGTACCAGCGGGCTATTTTGCGCATCGCTACTCTGAAGTCCAGTTCGTCGAGATTGAAATCCCCTTTTTTCCAGTCGATCACATTCTCCGCGCTCACTTCATTTATTTTGATGGCATTGCCATAATTTACCGCCTGCTGGCCGGGTTTGATTACTTTTTTCAAAGTCCCTGAATTCACACTCACAGAACCTTCGATCAGGGTAGTCGACACCACTGCTTCATCCGGGTAGCTGTTGATATTGAAATGTGTACCCAATACTTCCACGTTTTGATTGTCTGTGGACACCACAAAAGGGTGTAACTTATCTTTGGCAATCTCAAAATAACCCTCACCCCGAAGTTTTACGGTACGTTTTCCATTTTCGAGAAGCTTCGAGGAGTAGGTTAGGCTTGAGGCCGAGTTCAGCCAAACGTAAGAGCCGTCCGGCAGGCGTAGTTTATAGGTTTCCCCATTGGCTGTAGATAGTGTATTCGTCATTCCGGCAGCGGAGGGATCACTTGAATTAGCAGCTCCCACAGTGTAAACCAATTGCCCGTCTGCAGATTTAGTGATCATCACACCAGTTTCCTTAGCCACTTCACCGTTTTCCGCATCACTCAGCCTGATCTTCTTGCCATTGGAAAGGGTTAACGTTGCTCCGAATGTGCCCGGAGCAACGTCGTTTTTATATACAAGCGGATTAGAACTTCTCTGATTGGTATTGAAATTATAATAAAACAGCCCGGCTCCAAAGAGCACAACCGCCACAGCAGCCGCAATTGCTATGCGCGGCCATAAGCGGAATACTTTTGGCGTTTCAGTGGTAGGGCTGGCCACTACCGATTGAAAAATACGGTCTCTAGCCTCCAGATTCAAGCTGTTGATCACCTCAGGATGCTCATAGCTCTCAGAAATCATTTCCTGAAGATATTCAGCATAAGCTGGATTTTGAACATAGGTCAAAAATTCAAGGCGCTGCTCTTCTGTGATGTTCTTCGACAAATATTTATGGTAAAGCTCGGAAAGACGTTGTTGTCCGTTCGTCATGTGTCTATTTGGTTATATTATTTTCAGGCAATGTAGCCCGCTTTCTAACATTGACACTTCAGGAACCTGAGGGGGTAGTGGATTTTGAAATTATTTTAAAAAAAATATCAGGGCTCAGTTTAATAAGATCATCATCAGCCCTACATGGACCAATGCATGCCTTTTGAAATGCTCACGGATCGTGCTCAATGCTAGTTTCATATGATAATGGACGGTGTCGGGAGAGATATTCAGTTGCGCCGCCACCTCATCGTATTTCAATCCTTCAAAATGGCATAATGAATAGATCTTGCGCTGCTGATCGGGCAACCTGCTGACTACAGCGTCCAGTATTTCTTTTGTTTCCTTATAGTCCAGGGCCTGCTGTGTACCCAGGTCGTTGTCACTGCTGTTGAGCTCTATTTCTGCCTTCACCTTACTGACTACGGCCTCATGACGCAGGAGGTTGAAGGCATGATTGCGCACCAGCCTGTTGAGGTAAGCGCCAAAATTCTCTACAGTCGGCAATTGATTGCGTCCAAACCAGATTTTTAGAAATATATCCTGTACTATTTCTTCTGCATCTGCATTAGAGCGGGTAATTTTCTGAGCAAAAGTGAATACGTACCGCTGATAATGATCGAAGACCTCTCTGAACGCACGCTCGTCGCCATCAGCGATTCCCGCCAACAGTGCCGCCTCGTTCAAAAGATTCTTGTCGCTCATTTTATTGCTCTTTTGGTTATTGTATTGATAATAATACAATATCAATGATAAGTAAAAAAAATCAAAAAACTATGTCTTGCGGTTAGTCTTCTCGGCCACGGCATATTCATTTACACAAAAATAGAAGAGCCTCTAAGGAATTACTTTTTTGTAAGTTCACTTATAGATACTTTAAGTTCTGGAATTCGATATTGAATAGTATTCCATACCATTTGATTGTCAACGCCGAAATACTCATGGATAATAAAATTACGAAAGTCTTTTAATATTCTCCATTCGATGTCATTGTGCTCCTTCTTAAATTCAGCTGGTATTCTTGATGAAGCTTCTCCAATAATTTCAAAATTACGTTCCACAGCATCTTTCGTTTTATAATCAGACTCGTAATCTTCAAAACCCATACCGTCCGTATATTCCAAAATTCTTGAAATAGCTGTATCTATATCTAAAAGAAGCAAATGAATATCTCTATCAGACATGGATTAAATTTCTTTCTACATATGGTAAATAACCTGGCTTAATAGCCTTTCTGGATACTATGTCGATTTTAATGTCAAATATATCTTCCAATTCGTGAGCGAGCCTAATGTACTGAAAACCATCAATGGATTTATCGAAATCCACAAGGATATCAATATCACTCTCAGCTGTTTGATCACCTCTCGAATACGAGCCAAATATACCCAATTCACTTATCGGATACCTGCTGACTAAATCGGGCTTATGAACCTTTAATGTGTGAATAATGGAATCTCTCGTATACATATTATATATCAAAATGGTATAACAAAGATAAATATAAAATACAATAAAAATCTATCATCAACTTTATGGAATTAACAATGAAATTCAATCGTGCCTAGGTCTACCGATTCTTTACAAAACAAATGGTGGCGGATGGGCGGAGTATAAGATATTCGGCAGTTGGATAGCTTAACTCGTTAATCATTTAAGGCTGGCGCGATGTCGGCGGTAGTAAGCCAGGCTAAAGTATACCACCACTGCAGCCAATAGGAACATCCACAAATTGATCAGTATCAATATAAACTCCATAAATATTACCCAGCCAGCAGTGAAGTTGAATCCTGCCCTTTTCAGAAACCCCGGTCCGTAATCAGATAGATTGTCATTCGCGACAGCCGTTTTGGTTATCGTGCTGTGCTGATAAAAGCTTAGCGTAATTGTGCTAAACTTCACCTGATCATTTATCCGCATGTTATTTATTTTTTGGTCTACATACTGGTCTTTCAAAACAAGCGAAGTATCAATCTGGCCACTCGTTTTATGCTTCTGCTGAGATAGGCTATTGATCGCGTTAGCCTTATTGCCCGCCTTCATTTTCCCGCTTAGGTAGTTCAGTCCCTAGTCATCTAGCTTGAGGGATTGATGGTTTACAAAATCAGCCTTTTGAGCTACATCCAGACGGCAGGTTTATGCTGGACAATTTTCAAAGGGCAGTATGGTGTGGCTTAAACAAAATGGACAAACGTTTTAAAAGGTGCCCGGTATATGTAGCAAGATTAATAATCTGAATAGTCTGCCGGATACAAAAACTTGATTTCGTTTTTTGATACATTATTTTGATAGTGAGGGATTTTCGACAAAGTCTGCCATTGTGCATCTTTTTTAAACGAATCCCAGTGTGCATCCCTATCGGCCTTATTATTGAAAGTCGTTAAATACATCAGGTTGGGCATTCTGCTGCCAGAAATTACCTTACCATAAAATACCGCATTAAAATTCAATCTTTTAAAAAGATCAATCTCACCGCCTTCATTAAACATTTCAATTTTGTTCTGAGCAATGCGCTCCGTATGTGATTCATAACTTCTCAATTCATAGACTCTCTCTGATTTAGGCGTAGAGAGTTGGGGCATTGTCAGCTTTGGATGTCCATCAAATGCATCGAGGAGTATTGATTCTATCCGGTCGTAAGGTGGATCACTATACAATCCATCAAGATATCCTTTTCCATTGGTTTGAAATGTTGCATCCTTTGCAAGCGACCGCTCAAGTTTCAAAAAATCGCGTTCAGAAGCAAAGGGGATCATCACGTAGATCAAGCGTTCGGCTGGTTGCTCTCCAGGTTTTAGGATTGGTTTAAATATTCCGATGTTTTTAATTCCCAGACGGTGAAGCGCGGGCAGATAAGCCTGTTCTAAAAATGTGTCTAACCGTTTTTCTTGTGCCTGGTTTTTAAGATGATAGATTTTCATTTGATAAAAATCTTTCTTCGAAACAAAGTTGAAACCGGATAGACTAAGCCAAATCAGTAAAGCCATTACTGAAGCGAAGTTGATCTTTGTCATAAATATTTTGTACATATAAGTAAGAATACGGATTAAATTTTCATATTCATCAATATACCGATAGTATTTTAGTCGTAATTATTCTAAATTGCGAAATACCAAAGTTAACCTCTATGTTGAAGTATATCTTCTCGCTTTTCATTTTAATACAATCCATTACAGCGTCTTCGCAAAAACTATACGATAACATCGATAACATCGATGCCGAAAAAATGGCCGCAGGTGCGCAAACGCCCATCGGCTGGATCTTCGGTTTTGACAAATATCAGCGGCTCGCATACGACATAAGTGTGGATAAGCAGGTGAAGAAGTCAGGAAATCATTCTATTTCCATTGAAAAGAACTCGAACGGGAATACGCCCGGCGTAGTCAAAGCTGAAAATCAGATGCAGTTTGCTGCGATGACCTATCCAATTCACAAAACGTTTCAAGGTCAAGAAATTGTACTCAAAGGCAGCATCAAGACAGAAAACGTCAAAACAGGCAATGCCGGACTATGGATGCGAATAGACGGCGGTGGCAAATCAATCGCGTTTGACAACATGCAAAGCAGAGGCGTAAAGCAAACGACCGACTGGCAGGAATATACCATCAAGTTGAATTATGATAGTGATCAGGCTCAGGTGATAAACATTGGCGGATTGCTGATCGGCGACGGCAAAGCGTGGTTTGACAGTTTCGAATTATATATTGACGGGAGACCAATTTCTCAAGCAACTGAGAAAAAGGTTGTATTGACTAAAGCAGCCTTAGATACAGCATTCAGCAATGGATCGGGTATCGCGACGATTGATCTGAGCAAAAAGGTGTTGTTAAATCTGGAGATGGCTGGTCAATTTTGGAGCTTCGTAAAATATTATCACCCAGCGATAGCCAGAGGCGACTACAACTGGGATGCAGAACTATTCAGGCACTTGCCAAAAATCATTGCTTCTCAAAACAATAATGAGTTAAATAAGGCGCTAGATACCTGGATTGCCGAATTGCCCGCTGCCGGACCTCCCGTCACATCAAAGACGGATACTACAGACAAGAAAATTGCCATTCGCCCCAACTACGGAAAGCTGTTTGACAAAAACTTGTTATCTCAATCTCTTATTGATAAACTTACTGCTGTGAAACTGAGTAAGCGACAAGAAAAGCATCATTATATATCATTTATGCCAGGCATCGGCAATCCAAAATTTGAAAACGAGCGCTCTTACCCTCAAATGAAGTACCCTGATGCCGGGTATCGTTTGTTGTGTTTATACAGGTATTGGGCTATGATCAATTATTTTTTTCCATATAAAGACGTGATGGATCAGAATTGGAATGATGTCCTATTAAAGTCGATTACTCCTTTTGTTCAGGCTAAAGATGAAAAGGAGCATATTTTGGAGGTGCTCAAACTTATTGCAACAGTTCAAGACACCCATGCCAATATATTTAGTCGGGAAGACGCCCTAATCGATTTCAAAGGCTCATACAAAGCGCCCTTTAATGCAGATTTTATTGAGAACAAACTGGTGGTCGTCGGATTTCCGTATGGCGATACCCTTCAGGTGAAACAGATGTTGAAGATAGGAGATGTGATTAGCGGGATAAACGGAAAACCTGTGGAGGCACTCATAAAACACTATCTCCCATTTACTGCCGCTTCTAATTATGATACTCAATTGAGAAACATGCCTTACGAATTTTTGCTGCGTGGTCATGCAGAGTCGTTTTTGCTTGATATAGAAGAAGGAGGTAAAACCCGGACTCAATCGATTAAAGCCATCCAAGCCAACCACTTCCGATCTGGAGAGCGTTATCCGGGAAAGCAAGGCTACCAATTGTTGAATCAGGATATTGGATATATATTTCCTGCAAAATATAAGAATAACGATTTACCGGCTATCAAAGAACTATTTAAAAATACCAAAGGTATGATTATCGATCTCAGATGTTACCCGTCTGATTTCATGCCATTTACATTTGGATCCTACATAAAAGGTAAATCGACACCTTTCGTGAAGTTTAGCAGGGGCGAACTCTCCTTGCCAGGCCTTTTTACATACAGTTCAGCTTTAAATAATGGCGGCGGGGGCGACAGTTATCAGGGTAAAATTGTCGTGATAGTCAATTCGAGTACGCAAAGCCAAGCTGAATATACCACGATGGCATTTCAAAGTGATCCTAATGTAACGGTAATTGGCAGCACCACTTCCGGTGCAGATGGAAATGTATCAACAATTATACTCCCTGGCGGTATTTCTACCATGATATCCGGCATAGGGGTATTCTATCCTGATGGTACACCAACTCAGCGTGTAGGAGTGAAGATAGACAAGCTGATGAAACCAACTATCAAAGGAATACGTGAAGGTAGAGACGAGCTTCTTGAAGCCGCAAAGCAGATTATCAATCAATAATCTATAAAAAAAATTAAAAATATACGTGTCCAAAACAAACATCAAATATCATGAGATGAAGACATCATTTAAACAGATGAAAATACACACCTTTATATTTGGAGGCTTATTCATGCTCCATTCGGCCATCTGCGCACAAGAGAACTTATCTTATACCAAAGATGTTTACGTGACAGCAGGCGACAGTCTGCCTTACCGACTTTTATACCCCAGGGATTACGACAGCAAGAAGAAGTATCCTATGGTTGTGTTTCTTCATGGCTCTGGTCAGCGTGGAAATGACAATCAGTCGCAGCTGATTGGTGTGCCCAAAAAACTGACAGATTCCTTAGGTAGAATTAAATACCCCTGTTTTATCCTGGTTCCACAATGCGCTAAAAAAGACGTATGGGTGAAGTTTCCCAATTTCCCCAATAGTTTGAAAGCGACTGATGCCGCTACCCCGAGTGCTGGACTGGTACTGGCCAAACTCGATGAATTGTTAAAAGAACTAC